>Ga0247843_1001487_pt1 | contig 47256 bp, 31 predicted proteins | sample LaCruzMarch2017__FD_192420 | JGI IMG/M metagenome (GOLD analysis project Ga0247843, IMG submission 192420) | Freshwater microbial communities from meromictic Lake La Cruz, Castile-La Mancha, Spain - LaCruzMarch2017_8m | ecosystem: Environmental > Aquatic > Freshwater > Lake | place: Spain...
GGGTGGGCAGAGGGATCACCGTTGCCGGACGGCTCGCGCAGGCCTTCGAAGGGTTGCCGGTCCTGGCAGCGGACACACACACGGGTGCCGGGCTGACTGCGACTGTCGACGTAAACATGCCCTTTCATTCGGCATTTCATTGACTTGAGCATTGGTCGGTCCGTGCAGAACTAGAATGCAAAGTGTCAGCGAACAGTGTTCCACATTTTGCTGCAGTGCAAGAACAAAGGGTGCGGCGGCGGTGATGTCCGTCGGCTTCGAAATGCCGTGCACGGCGCGCAGACGCCGCACTTCAGGCGATGGGTGAGTCGGCTGACAGCTCGCCGATATTGGTGCTAACCTTGTTCGGTCGACCCTTCGGAATAGGGCTGACGGGGGAAGCGGGGGCCTTTTGACAACGACGACGATCAGCGTGGGTCGTATCCGCCCGATTGCGGTCTGGGGGAGCGTTGCCCTGTTCCTGGCGCTCTGCGTCGGCATCGGCGCGGTCCTGCCGACGCGGGCGTCTGCGACCCAACTGTCCTCGCCCGGCGTCCATGAGGGGGTCGCCTCCTGCGCCGGCTCGACCTGCCACGGCCGTCAGGCGCCCGACGGGGCCGTCGTGCGACAGAACGAGCTGGTCAGCTGGCAGGACCCGACGGGTCCCGGTGGATCGCACAGCCGGGCTTGGCGCACCCTGACCTATGCGCGCGCCCAGGCCATCACGCGGCGGCTGGGGCTGGGCCCGGCCCAGAACGCGCCAGCCTGTCTTGGCTGCCATGCCGAGCAGGCCGCGGCGAGGGGAGCCCGTTTCCAGGTTTCGGACGGGGTCGGCTGCGAGAGCTGCCATGGGCCCTCGGGCGGCTGGATCGCCAGCCACTATACCGTAGGGGTCAGCCACGCCGACAATGTGGCGCGGGGCATGAGGCCGCTCGAGGATCCGGTCGTCCGGGCCAATGTCTGCCTCGACTGTCACTGGGGCAGCGACAAGCCGAACCAGTTCGTCACCCATGAGATGATGAGCGCCGGCCATCCGCGCCTGTCGTTCGAGCTGGAGCTGTTCACCGCCTTCCAGCAGCACCACGACGTCGATGCCGACTATGTGCAGCGCAAGGCGACGATGAACTCGGCGCGGCTGTGGGCCATCGGCCAGGCTGTCGCCCTCCAGCGTATTCTGACCGTCTATGGCGATGCCGGCCGGGCCGGGAACGGCACTTTCCCCGAGTTCTATTTCTTCGACTGCCACAGCTGCCACCGGCCGATTTCGGACGAGCCCAACGCACCGCTGCTTGTGGAGGCCAATCCCGGGCGGCCGATCCCCGCGGGCATGCCGCCCTTCAATGACGAGAACATGATCATGCTGGCCGCCGCCGCCCGAACCGCGCCGGAAGGCCTGGCCCAACGGTTCCGGACGGAGTCGCGCGCCTTCCACCAGGCGCTGGCCTCCGACCGCGCGGGAGCGGTCGAGGCCGCCCGCCGGCTGGCCGGGACGGCGGGCCAGTTGTCCGCGAGCTTCGCGTCCAGTCCGTTCAGCCGCGCCGACACCTTCGCCATCCTCGAGGATGTGCTGGGGGAGGCGCTGGCACCGCGATATACCGACTATTCGGGCGGCGCCCAGGCGGTGATGGCGGTCGACACCCTGCTGAACGCCCTGGTCGCCCAGGGCGAGATCGACGCGGTCGCCGTCCGGGCGATGCGGCCGGAGATCGACCGTGCCTACGCCGCCGTTCGCGATCCCAACCGCTACCGGCCCCACGAATTCCGCCGCGCCATGGGCAGCGTCGCGACGGCCGTGAGTCGGGCCCGATGACTGGGCGGGCGAGGGTTCTCGTTCTGGCGGCCGTGGCCGGTCTGCTGCTTGCCGGCTGCGGCGGCGGCGGGTCGTCCAGCGGTGGAGGCGGCGGGTCGTCCAGCGGCGGAGGCGGTGGCGGAGGAGGCGGCGCCCTCTATGCCGTGCCCGCGGCCGAGGCCCTGTCCGTGGCTGATGTCGAAGGGGTGCTGGCCCGCGCCGTGGCCGAGGCCCGCGCGCGCTCCCGGCCGGCCGTGATCGCGGTGACCGACCGCGTCGGCAATGTGCTGGCGGTCTATGCCATGACCGGCGCGCCGGCGACCGTGACGCTGCGTCCGGGCGCAATGATCAATGTCGACCTGCAGGGCGTGGTCGCACCGGCGGCGGCGGCGGCGATCGCCAAGGCGGTCACCGGGGCCTACCTCTCATCCGGGGGCAACGCCTTTTCCAGCCGCACGGCCAGCATGATCGTGCAGCAGCATTTCCCGCCCGCTCCCTCGACGGTCGGCCTGGAAAGCGGGCCGTTGTTCGGGGTGCAGTTCAGCCAGTTGCCCTGTTCGGACATTTCCAGCCGGTTCGTGGCCGGTGGCGGGCCTTCTGCCCTGATCGGACCGAAGCGTTCGCCCCTCGGACTCGCGGCCGACCCCGGCGGCTTTCCGCTGTACAAGAACGGGGTCCTGGTCGGCGGTGTCGGCGTGATCGCCGAAGGTGATTATGGCTTTGATGCCAATGTTCTGGATGTCGATGCTGACATCGAGGAACATATCGCCTTCGCGGCCGGAACGGGTCTCGCCCCGTCGGTGGAGATCCAGGCTGACCGGGTGGCGGTGGACGGGACGACCCTGCGCTACAGCGACGCCACAGCCGCCACACTGATGAGCACGCCGTCCGCGGCACCGGCCTTTGGGAGCCTGCCTGTCGGGACCGGCGCGTTTACGCCCGTGACCGGTTATTTCGCCGGTCCGGGGGGCATCGCCGGCCAGGCCTATGGCGACGAGGCCTCGGGCGTGCGCAAGGCGACGACGGCCGAGTTCAACAACGTCGACGCCTTTATCCTGACCAATGGTTCGGGCGTTCCCCGCTATCCGGTGCAGGGGGGCACGGACGTCGGCTCGGTCGGCGCGCCGCTGACCGCCGCCGAGACGCGCGTCGTGCTCGAAGAGGCCTTCACCATCATGAGCCGGGCGCGGGCGCAGATCCGCCGTCCGCTGGACAGCCGCGCCCAGGTCTCGATCGCGGTGGTCGACACCCATGGCGTGACCCTGGGGCTGGTTCGCTCGCCCGATGCGCCGCTGTTCGGCATCGACGTCGCGGTGCAGAAGGCCCGGTCCGCCAGCTTCCTGTCGAATTCCGCCGCTGCCGCCGATCTGACCGCCAATCCGTCGACGGATGTCAGGGCCTTCGTCGGCGACACGCGCGCCTTCCTGTCGACGTCCACGGCCCTCACGGGGCAGACGGCATTCAGTGTGCGGGCGATCGGCAACCTGGCGCGCCCCTATTTCCCCGACGGCGAGGTCGGACCGACCCATGGTCCGCTGTCGCGGCCGATCGGTCTCTGGAGTCCCTTCTCGACCGGTCTGCAGACGGCCCTGGTGCTTACCAACCTTGGCCAGCACGTCGGCTTCGTCAGCGGCCTGGGGCCGGACACCGCCGCGCGCTGTACGGCCCTTCCGGACGCCGCGCCGGGCCGGAATCGCCTGCAGAACGGCCTCCAGATCTTCCCGGGCGGGGTGCCGATCTATCGCGGGACCCAGCTGATCGGGGCGATCGGCGTGTCCGGTGACGGTATCGACCAGGACGACATGATCTCCTTCCTCGGTCTGCAGAACGCGGCCCTGCGCGTCGGCGGCATCAGCCAGGCCCCGGCCGCGATCCGGTCGGACCAGATCGTCGTCACCCATCCCGGCGGCTCGACCCGGCTGCGCTATGTCAGCTGTCCGTTCGCGCCGTTCCTGGATTCTTCGCAACAGAATGTCTGCAGTGCGCCGTGATGAAGGTGGCATGGCCCGCCCTGATCGTCGTCAGCCTCGGGTGCCTCCCGGCATCCGAGGCCGTTGCGCAAGGCCTGCCCCTGGTCATCCAGCCCGCTGTTCCCCAGCCGTCCCCGGAGGTCGCGCCGCCGCAGGCGGCTGATCCCGATGCGCCGGTGCGTCGCCGCCCGGGACGGGTCGAGGCCTATCCGGAGGCGGTGATCCAGTCCAATCCGGGGGCGGTGAGGGCCCCGCCGCCCGATGCCTTCCCGGCGGACCACCTGCCTCTGCCCGACCGTTGGCGCCTGATCGAGGCCGTCGGGGTCAATGAGCGTTGGTTCGACCCCTATAACCAGAACACCCTCAAGGGTGACCGGCCGCTGCCGGGCCATGAGAGCCTGTTCGTGGTGGTGGGGGCCGTGTCGGACACGGTGATCGAGCCGCGGTCCCTGCCGCTGCCGGTCGGGGTGCAGACGACGCAGGATCCCAACAGTCTGGATGTGTTCGGGCGGTCCAACAGCCTGATCCTGTCGCAGACCTTGATCGCCTCCGTCGCGCTGATCGAGGGATCGACGGCGTTCAAACCGCCGGATTTCGAGGCCCGACTGACGCTGGCCTTCAACTACAGCGATGTCAGTGTCCCGGAGCGCCGCATACTGTCGGTGCTGCCGTCGCGGGAGCCGGACCGCCAGGACTCCTTCCTGGGGGTCCAGGAGGCCTTTTTCGACTACCACCTGCGCAATGTCTCCAAACGCTATGATTTCGACTCGGTCCGGGTCGGAATCCAGCCGTTCACCTCGGACTTCCGGGGCTTCCTGTTCCAGGACAGCCAGTTGGGCGTGCGGCTGTTCGGCAACCGCGACAACAACCGCTACCAGTACAATCTGGGTCTCTTCCTGCGGCTGGAGAAGGACACCAACTCGGGTCTGAACGACGTGACCCAGACGGTCCGAGACGATCAGGTCTTCGTCGCCAACCTGTACCGCCAGGACCTGCCGGTTCCGGGCCTGACCTCGCAGTGGACGGTGATCTACAACCGGAACCGCGAAGCCGGGGACATCCACATCGACGACAACGGGTTTCCGGCGCGCCCGGCGCTGCTCGGGGACCTGCGCGGCCGCGACTATGATGTCGTCTATCTGGGCTACAATGCTGACGGCCGGATCGGCCGGATCAATCTGACGGCCTCGGCCTATGCGGCCCTCGGTGAAGACCGGAACAGTATGTTCACCGGCCGGCCTGCGGACGTCCGGGCCTGGTTCCTCGCGGTCGAGCCGTCGATCGATTTCGACTGGATGCGGTTCCGTGCCTCTGGCCTGTATGCCTCGGGCGATCCCGACCCCTATGACGATGTCGAGGAGGGGTTCGACGCCATCTTCGAGAACCCCCAGTTCGCCGGGGCCGATACCAGCTACTGGATCCGCCAGTCCATTCCCTTCGCCGGCGGGGGGCGCGCCATCGGGGTGAACGGCCGCAATGGCGTGCTAAATTCGCTGCGCTCCTCGAAAGAGGAGGGGCAGTCCAATTTCAACAACCCCGGCACCGTCCTTGTCGGGTTCGGGACCGATCTGGACCTGACGCCCCAGCTGCGGGTCAGCGCCAACGCCAACCATCTGTGGTTCGCGGACACGGCGGTGGTCCAGGCCCTGCGCCAGGAAGGCTCGATTCCGAAGGAACTGGGCTTTGACGTGTCGGTCTCGGCCATCTGGCGACCGTTGATGACCCAGAACGTAGTCTTGCGGGCGTCTGCGGCTGTTTTCGAGCCCGGCGACGGGTTCGGCGACCTGTTTCAAGCGACGAATCGTGACGACCGGTTCTATTCCGTTCTATTGAACGCTGTTCTGAGTTTCTGAGGGGCGCATGGTGACCTGGGGGGGCAAACGATGGGCGATCGGGGCGGTTTCCGCCCTGCTGCTCGTCATAGCCGGTTCCCCGGCCAAGGTCGTAGCTGACGACTATGAGGTCGCGGTCCCGCGCGTCTATGTCGCCACCCCGCCCGCGCCCCGCAGCCAGACCCGCGAACAGGCCGCCGCCAAGAGCGCGGGTTGCATCAGCTGTCACAGCCCGGTGGATGCCGCCAGCATGCATGCCTCGCCGGCGGTGGTGCTCGGCTGTGTCGACTGCCACGGTGGTGACGCCACGGCCATGGCTCCGGCCGGGACGAGAAGAGATTCCACGGAATACAGCGCCGTACGCGACAGGGCTCACGTGCTGCCCCGTTATCCGGCGAGCTGGCATTTCCCCAGTTCGGCCAATCCGGAGCGGACCTATACCCTGCTGAACCGGGAGGCCCCCGAGTTCATTCGCTTCGTCAATCCGGGCGATTACCGGACAGCGCGTCAGTCCTGTGGCAGCTGTCACATGGAACTAATTGAAAAGGCAGAGAGATCCTTGATGGCCACGGGGGCCATGTTCTTCGGCGGAGCCTCGTACAATAACGGCATCCTGCCCTACAAGAACTACATCATCGGCGAGGCTTATACGCCGGAGGGCGAGGCCGCGCGGCTGCTCTCGCCGGGCAATCCGCCCGGAACGGTGACGCTCGATGAGGCCCGTCGCGGTGCCCTGCCGGTGCTGTATCCGATCCCGACATGGCAGGTGACGCCGCCCGGCGATATCTTCCGCGTGTTCGAACGCGGCGGGCGCAACATCGCCACCCAGTTCCCCGAGATCGGCCTGCCCAGCCCGACCGGCCAGATCCAGCGACTGGAAGAGCCGGGCCGTCCGGACATCCGCCAGTCGTCGCGCGGACCGGGCACCGGCCTGCGGATCGCCGTGCCGGTCCTGAACATCCACAAGACCCGCCTGAACGACCCCTACACCTGGTTCATGGGCACCAATGACCAGCCGGGCGACTACCGCTCATCGGGCTGCACCTCCTGTCATGTGGTCTATGCCAACGACCGCGAGCCGCGGCACAGCCTGGGCTATTCGCAGTTCGGTCGCGACGGCCAGACGGCGACCGCCGACCCGACCATCAACCGGGAGGAATCGGGCCACCCGATCCGCCACGCCTTCACCCGCGCCATCCCGACGTCCCAGTGCATGAACTGCCACATGCACCAGCCGAATATGTTCCTGAACAGCTACCTCGGCTACACGATGTGGGACTATGAGTCCGACGCGCCGACCATGTGGCCCGAGCGTCAGCGCTATCCGACCGCCGAGGAAATCCGCGCGGTGCTGGACCGTAATCCCGAGGGCGCAGCGCCACGCGGCAACTGGGCCGACCTCGACTTCCTGCGCTCGGTCAACGACCTGAATCCGACGCTGCGTGACACCCAGTTCGCCGACTACCACGGCCACGGCTGGAATTTCCGGGGCGTGTTCAAGCGCGACCGCGAAGGCAATCTGCTGGATGCCGACGGTGGCATCGTCTCGCCCGATGATCCCGAGCGCTGGCGCCGGGAAGGGGAGGGCCAGTTCGTCCCGCCGGGAACCAACCCGGGCCGCACTGTGCACATGATGGACATCCACGCCGAGAAGGGCCTGCAGTGCGCCGACTGCCATTTCTCGCAGGACAGCCACGGCTCGGGCTTGATCATGGGCGAGGTGGCGGCGGCGGTGGAGATCGGCTGCAAGGACTGCCACGGGTCGTCCCGTGCCTATCCGACCCTGCGCACCTCCGGCCCCGCGGCACCGCCCGAGGGCACGGACCTGAGCCTGCTGCGCAACTCCGACGGCCAGCGCCGCTTCGAATGGATCCAGCGCGACAATCGCCGGGTGCTGATCCAGCGCTCGATCGTCGATCCGACCCTGGAGTGGGAGGTCGATCTGGTGCGTGACGCGGTGGACCGGGCCAGTCCCGAGTTTAATCCGGCGGCGGCGCGGGCCAAGCTGATGTCGGTGTCCCGGCCCGGCCAGGCCAATTTCACCTGGGGCCCCGGTGTGGCGACCACCGACCTGGCGCACGATGATGAGGAGATGGCCTGCTACAGCTGCCATACATCCTGGACGCCGTCCTGCGGTGGCTGCCACCTGCCGGTCGAGGCCAACTGGCAAGCTGGCAGCCATCGTGCCGAGGGCGGCACGACCCGAAACTATGCGACCTACAATCCGCAGGTCGCGCGCGACGACATGTTCCAGCTGGGTCGCCACGGGACCACGCGCGGCGGGGTGATAGCCCCGGCCCGGTCGTCGTCGGCCCTGGTCCTGTCCTCGACCAATATCAACCGCGAGCGGATCTATGTGCAGCAGCCGCCGATCTCGGCGGTCGGCTTCTCTAGCCAGGCCTTTGCACCGCATTTCCCGCACACGGTCCGCAAGACCGAGACCAAGACCTGCAGCGACTGTCACGTCTCGGAGGCCGAGGACAACAACGCCATCATGGCCCAACTGCTGATGCTGGGGACCAATTCGGTGAATTTCGTTGGCATGCATGCCTGGGTCGGGCTGGCGTCCGGCATCGAGGCGGTGCGGGTGACCGAATGGGACGAGCCGCAGGCGGTGTTTGGCTCGTATCTGCAGCGCTACGCCTATCCGGACTTCTTCGCCCAGCACGTCGAGCGGAACGGACGCGAGCTGATCAACTGGACCCGCGGCGAGGCGTTTGACCCCGAGGCCGGCGGCAGCGGGGACACGCGGTCGGTCGAGGAGATCGCCAATACCCTGCAGAGCACCGGTGGCGAGGCCCGCTGCCTGCAGCTTCGTGGGGAGTATATGTTCGTGGCCGAGGGCCGGGGCGGCTTCCGCGTCTATGACGTCGCCTCAATCGCCAACAAGGGTGTGTCGGATCGGATCCTGACAGCGCCGTTCTCGCCGCTGGGCAATGACACCCACGTGGCCTCAGGCAACGCCACCTGCATGGCCCTGCCCACCAACCAGCCGATCGCGCCGACGCGCAACACCGCCGAGATGCGGACCGCCAACCAGGAACAGGCCTTCCACCCGATCTACAGCTATGCCGTCGTCACCGACGCGCGTGAGGGCCTGATCCTGGTCAATGTCGACACCCTTGCCGATGGCGATCCGCGCAACAACAACCTGCGTCGGGCCGCGACCTGGAACCCGGGCGGGGTGCTGGACGGCGCGCGGCATATCACCCTGGCGGGCCACATCGCCTATGTGGCCGCCCGCGCCGGTCTGGTGGTAGTCGATCTGGATGATCCCCTGCGGCCGCGGCATGTGACCACCGTGCGGCTGGACGATGTCCGGGCCTCGGCGCTGCAGTTCCGCTATCTGTTCGTCACCGACGCCCTCGGGATGCGGGTGCTGGATGTCACCAAGCTGGAAGACCCCCGCGCCATCGAGGGTGCCGTCGTGCCGCTGGGCGATGCGCGCCGTCTCCATGTGGCGCGGACCTATGCCTATGTCGCGGCCAAGGGCGAGGGGCTGGTGATCATCAATGTGACCAACCCGCGCCGGCCCCGCCTGCAGCAGCGGGTGACTTTCGACGGGCGGCTGAACGACGCCGAAGATGTGGTCGTGGCCTCCACCAACGCCTCCCTGTTCGCCTATGTCGCAGACGGCCGGAACGGGCTGAAAGTGCTGCAACTGACCAGCCCGGACAGCCAGCGGAATTTCTACGGCTTCTCGCCCGAACCGCGACCCGAGCTGATCGCCTGGGCGCGTACACTGTCGCCCGCCCTGGCCCTGTCGAAGGGGCTGGACCGCGACCGGGGTGTGGACGAGACGGGGCACCAGATCGCAGTCTTCGGCCGCCTCGGCTCGAGGCCTTTCAACAGAAGCGAGATGGAACGGCTGTTCCTCGATTATCGTGGCGAGGTTTACCGGGTCAGTGACCGACCGTCGCTGGACGGCTGGCTGGCGGCAGCGGGCGGGCAGTAGTCGCCCCGCGCCGGACTGTTCCTGCTTCAGTTCGAGCCGATCGGAGTCATGAAGATGGACCAGCAATCATCCTTGTCCGGGATTCGGGCCCGAGGGACTGCGACTGCCGGCTCCGATTTCACCCTAGTGGTGGTGCGGCCCGGCCGTTCCGGCGCGTTCCTGCGCAAGATGCTTCATGAAAGCCTGCATCTTGTGGGTATAGCGGGCGAGAATCTTGTGCCGGTCGATGGTCGTGAAGTGGCTGACCAGGGCGCGGCCGTTCCAGCGGTGCAGGCCATAGGACGGCGGTGCCTCGACGATCATCGGCCGCTTGTCGGGGCGATCCAGGTTCATGGGCTTGAGATCCAGCGCCACTTGCGGGGCCGTCGACGGGCAGACCGTCAGGGTCGTGCCGGCCCAGGAGGTGACAATCGTGCGGTGGACATGGCCACACAGGGCACCGACGACCTGACCATGGCGTGAGACGACATCGGTCAGTCGCTGTACCCAGGGCTCGGCCGGGCCGATGGTCATCCATTCGATGCCGGTGTCGATCGGCGGGTGATGCAGGACCAGCAGGGTGGGGCGGTTCGGCGCCTCGGCCAGGCGGGCCTCGAGCCACGCCTCGCGCTTCTCGCAGAAGCCACCGCCGTGACGGGTTTCCTCAAGGGTGTCCAGGACCACGATCCGCAGCGGATGGTCGTCGACCACATACTGGATGAAGCCGTCCTCCTGGGGCGTGGCCGGGAAGACCTGACTGAAGCCAGCCCGTGAATCATGGTTGCCCATACACATCACGATCGGCAAGGAGAGCCGCCGGATTTCCTGGCGGAACCATTCATAGGATGCGACGTCACCCTTGTCGGCGATATCGCCGGTGACCACGACCAGATCGGGCTTCGGATCGAGTTTCATCACCGCCTGCAGGGTCCGGCGGAAGCGCTTCTTGTTCATCTCGAACCGGCTCTTCTGGTCGAAGCCGATATGAATGTCGGTGAGTTGCACGATCAGCATAACGTCGTTCCCCCGGTCATAGTCCCGCCGTCCCTCACTTTTCGAGCGCCTGGCTCACCCCGTCCCAACCTTCGGGCGGCGGTGTCTCGCGATAGTCTGCAATACGGGCTGCGTAGAGGGCCAGCACGCTCTCCAGACCCGCGACTGTTCCGGCTGGGCGCAGGGCCGCCAGCGCCGCCTCGGCCGCGGCCCAGTCCTGCAGCCGGTAGGCCGAGAGCAGGGCCGACATACCATCCCGCGATGCTGTAAAGGCGGGGCTGGACGCGGTGTCCGGTGGCCCCGTGAGGGCGAAGACCCGCTCCGGTGTCTCGCGACCTACAACGCGGATGATGTCCAGTTCGATCAGGGCAAAACCCGGAAGGCGGGCGGCAAGATTCTCGCCCACCAGGATGGAGACACCGTAGTATTTTGTCAGTCCCTCGAGCCGCGCGGCCAGATTTACCGTGTCGCCAATCAGGGAGTAGCTGAGGCGTTGGCGTGAGCCCATGTTGCCGACGCAGCATGGTCCGGTGTTGAGACCGATGCCGATCGCCACCTGCCCCGGCCAGGCCGGGTCCTCTGCGCTCTCCGCATTGAGGCGTTTGAGCGTCTCAATCATCTCAAGAGCGCCGAGGGCCGCGTTCTGCTCGTGCTCAGGATCGTCCAGGGGTGCGTTCCAGAACGCTACGACGGCGTCGCCGATGTATTTGTCGATCGTCGCCTTGCGACCCAGAAGCACGTCGGTCATGGGCGTCAGCAGGTTGATCAGGAAGCCGATCAGTTCCTGTGGACCGAACCGTTCGGAGATGCGCGAAAACCCGCGCACGTCGCTGAACAGCACAGTCATCTGGCGAACTTCGCCGCCCAGTTCGAGCTGACCCGGATCGCGCGCGATCCGGTCGACCAGTTCGGGCGACAGATAGCGGTCGAAGGCATTGTGGATGTGACTCCGCGCTTTTTCCTCGCGCCAGAAGGAGACGGCGGTGATGGCGATATAGACCGAGACCACGCCAAAGGCCGGGAAGGTGGGCTCCAGCAGCAGGCCGGCATTTCGGAAGGCCAACCACGAGCTGGCGATGACCCCGCCGAGGCCGACCAGGGCAAGCAGGCCGCCGCGAAGGGCCCCGAGGACAGGGGCCGAAAGTGCGATGATCAGACACAGGATGACCAGCAGGACACGCTCCACGCCGAGCGCCCAGTCGGGGCGGGTCAGGAACTGCCCCAGGATGATCTGTTCCGCAGCCTGGGCATGTACGATCACGCCCAGTTCCTTCTCGCGGATGGGGGTAGAGACCAGATCGCGCAGGCCCTGGGCTCCGGTGCCGACGAATACGATCTGGCCCTCGAACAGGGTCCGCATCTCGGCCTCGGACAGGTCACCCTCCAGGATGCGCCAGGCGGGAACCACGCGGTCGGGCTGGTCGGCCGTGTAGTGCATCCACAACTGGCCCTCATGGGTGGTCGGCGCCTCCAGCGCGCCGGTCTTCACGGCGACCACGCTGGTGATCTCGCCGGCTCCCATTTCTCCGCTTCCGTCACTGCTTCGAACCACAACCGCGCCGGCCCCCTGGGCGACACGCAGGGTTTCCAGCGAAAGCGACGGCACGATCCGCCCGTCGATGCTGGACAGCAGGGGCGCGGCGCGAATGATGCCGTCCCGATCGCCCCGGATGCTGACAAAGCCGGCACCGGCCGCCCGGTTGCCAATCACGGGAAGCGGCACGATGGCCCCATTAAAGGCCGGCATGGCATCCAGGGGCGGAGTGCCGGAAACGGCGACGCCGGCCTGTTCGGTCGGGCGCACGTCGTTGGTTTCGTTTGTCAAAAAGAAGCCGGTAACCGTCGGACCCCGTCCCATGGCCTGACCGAACAATTCGTCATGGTCCGTCAGGGCCGCGATGTCTGAATAGTCACCTTGCGCTTCCGGGTTGCGGCGAAGGATTTCAGCGGCGCGGGCGGGCGAGGTCCGGTCGGGCTCGGAGAAGACGATATCAAAGGCTATCGCCGCTGCGCCGGCTTCTGTCAGGGAATCGGTCAGCCGGGCCATATCCGTGCGCGGCCAGGGCCATTGTCCGAGGCGACGGATGGTCTCGTCGTCAATATCGACAACGCGAACGGCGGCATCCTGGTAGGGGCGGGGGTAGGCGCGCTGGTAGCTGTCAAACACCAGATTGCTGATCTGGCCCACAACAGGTGGCTGGAAGATGTGCAGGATGAGCAGCAGCAGGGCCATGATCAGGCCCGGCACCGCCTTCGCGCAAAAGCGCGTGAGCGACAGGCTCGACCGCGCCAGGCGCGACCCGATTGCCTTAAGTTGCTCGTTTTTCGGCTCCGCCCCCATCGCGTCTGCCCCACCCGGTTATGCACTCGATGACTGGTCTATGCGTGCCTGGTGGAACGCTGTTAGACCGACCGCTGCACTTTCCGGGATAGACTATCCCGGACAATCTGCAAGCGGTTCGGGAGGTTCCATGAAGCGCCCAGTGCAGGGTTCCAACTCGCTGTTCCGGGCCGGTCTGTTGATTTCCGTCCTTGCCGGCCTGAAGGCGGTCACTGTTGATGCAGCGGTCGGGCAGGATTTCGAGGCCGGTTTTGCGGCACCGGATGATCCGGATCTCAACCTCGAATTCGCCCCGGTGCGGCTGCCCGGTGATGTCCTGTCCGCGGGACTGGCCGCCGGCGAAATGGCGGTCTTCGGCGACCGAGGTCACAAGGGCCCGGATGCGATCGAGCCGTCGGTTGGATGCGAGCCGGGGGGCCCGAGGCCGGGCCTAGGGTGCCGTTTGAACCACCGCGATCTGTCGTGGCCGGTCGCTGAAGCCCAGCCGTGAGGGACGCTGCGTCGGCTGCGACGGCACATGGAAGCTGTGGCAGCTCTCGCAATCGGCCGGGGCCGGCGTCGGGGACTTCGCCGTCGTCTGGCCGTGGCATTCCGCGCATTCGGTGACCGACGGCAATAGCAGGTCTGTCGCCAAGCCTGACGTCGCGGCGGCGTGGCACTGGGCGCAGGACGGCTGGCCCTGGCGGTCAATGCGGTGCTCGCGGACGCTGTGATCGAAGGCACCGCGGCTCAGGAAGTCACCGGGCAGCCGCACCGGGGTGAATTTGATGGTCGGCGTCCGGAAAATGGTGTGGCAGTCGAAACAGGCCCCGCGCGGTCCGAAGGCTCCGCTGACGGTGGTCACCGCGCTGGCCCCCACGGGCGAGCCGCCGGCAACGGAGGCCGTCCCGCCGATCTCGCCTGGGCGACGCCGGGCCGTTGCACCGCCGGCAACCGGTCCGCTGCCCTGCCAGGCCAGCAGGGCCGCGACCACCTGGCCGGGCTCACCGTGCGGCAACTGGCGCACGCCGCCCGGGGTGGCGAAGGAGAGTGAGTGGCAGCCGGCGCAGTCGCGTTCCATCTCGATAGCGGCGAAGCCCTTCTGGTCGGCGTCTGGCCGGTGGCAGCTGGCGCAGGTCAGGGCCGCGCCGTAGCCGCGTCCGCCCAGGGTCTGGGCCATTCGCGCGGCCCCGCCCGAGGGCGATATATGCAGGTCATGTGGGAAGGTCAGGCCGGAGGACTCGCGCGGGCGACTGTCCAGCGACACGCGGGTGAGGCCTTGGGGACCGGGCAGGGTGGGGCGGAAATTCGGGTGCCGGGCCCAGGATGGCGCATCAGCGAGGTCGGTGTCCTTGAGCCGGTTTGTCAGACGTGTGTGACAGTCAACGCAGGTCTGGGTCTGTGTCAGGGTCGGGATGGGTTCGGGGAGGCGACCCGCGAGCGGATTGGCCACGTGTTCGACGTGGCAGCTGGCGCAGCGCTGTTCGGGAATGTTGAAGGCGCGCCGGAACCAGGCTGTGGCCTGTCCGCCGAGATGGTCAGGCGGCGGTGTGCCCCAGAGGATGCGCCCGCGCGGTGCATGGTCCCTGACGAAGGACAGGTCGTCCGGAGAGCCCGCACGGCGCGCAGAGGCGGCTGCGGCGGCCATGGCGGCCGGGGTCTGGTCGCCGGAATGGCAGGTCTTGCAGGAGGTATCCTTCACCGCGACGAAGGCCTCTTGGTGGCAGGCTTGGCAATCGTCTTCCAGGAAGGCGTGGGCCGAGGACAGGGGGCCGCTGGACCACTGCTGGTCAGGATCGATCCGCGCCTTGAAATGCCCGTAGAAGGCGGCGAGCGGCCAGAGCAGGCAGAGAGCGACGATCCCCAGACCCAGGGTCCAGGCGATGCGTCGACGGCCAAAGATACGGGCCTTGGCGATGACCCCACCGGCGGGAACGCCTGAGGAGGACTCTCCTTCCGCAGGCTCGGCGGCGGCCATGTTGATCAGGATACGGCCGCCGTCGCCGGGCGACAGGGTCAGGATGTGATCGCCGAAGGTCAGGCGCGGCGCACGGCTGACGTCGATGTCTGTCCGGGTGACGAACCGGTCGTCGACGCCGAACGGCTCCCGCCCGGTCGAGACGACGCTGACCTGTCCGTGCCCGGTCAGGGTCAGGGTGGCGTGATGCAGGCTGACCGCCAGGTCGGGCAAACGGATCTCGCAGTCCGCGCCGCGTCCGATGCGCGCGACGTCGGTCGGCAGGACCTTTTCCCGAACGATTTCTGCCCCGCTGACGCGACGTGTCACCTGGCGAAGGACAAGGGTCATCGGGCCATCACCAGTAGATGAAGACGCTGAAAACATGGGCGGTGATCGCGCCGATGAGCGCGATGGTGGTCGGCACATGGACCGCTAGCCATACGCTCAGCCAGGCCCGGATCTGCAAATGGCGCCGCACCTGGGCAAGGGCGGCGGCCTTGCGCTGCAGTAGTTCCTCGATCCGGTCCAGCATCTGCAACTGGACGTCGGTCGCCTGACGACGCAGGCCTTTCAGGCGCGACAGGGCGCGCTGGTTGCCACAACCGCCGCGTCCGCCCGATAGCCGCCGCCACAGGTGACCGCCGACCCGGCTGTCGTCGAGCGACATCTGCACTACCCGCGCCTGGGCCTCCGACAGTGGCTGGGCCGCCTCGTTGATCTGGCGATCCAGCGCCTTGAGCGTCTCCAGCATCTGCTTCTGGGTGGTCTCGCCGCGGTTGCGGCTGAGGTGGCGCGGGAGGATGGCATAGACGGTGATGCCGAACAGGCCGGAGACGACCACCAGGACCATCAGGGCATAGGCCAGGGTGTGGATGTTCCAGCCGAACTGGAAGCCCGAATGCAGGGTGGCGACCACCATGACGGCCAGTCCGAGATAGACATGGGCCGAAACCCAGGCCTTCAGCGACCAGTCGCCCGAGGTGATGGCGCGCTTTCGCAGGCCCAGCAGGGTCAGCCACAGCACCAGCAGCGCGGCGATCGTGCCGGCCACATAGCCGAAGACGCTGCCACCGTTGGGGCGCGGTTCGGCGTCCACCAGAAAATAGGCCGCGATGGCGACCACGCAGAGGACGCCCGCCCTCCAGGCCCAGCGGAAATTGCGATAGCCCAGGAAGCCGTCGTGCTGGCCGGGGTTGGAGCGTTCGCCTGTTTTCGCTGTCTTCGCCAAGGGTCTATTCGCCCCTGTTCATGCGTTTGACGGTCAGGAACTCCTCGGGCGACACCCGGATCGCCGCACCGGTCGGACAGGCGCGGACGCAGGCCGGGCCGCCCGCCTTGCCGATGCACATGTCGCATTTGATGGCGACCTTGGGCGGCTCGGCACCCTTGGGCTTGTTCTTCGCGCGCCAGGCCTCGTCGGGTTCGCCCGGCCCGGGTCCGATGCCGAACAACAGCCAGGAGATCAGGTCGGGCTTGTCCGGCGGACGCGAGTCCATGCGGATCACGTCATAGGGGCAGTTCCGCTGGCAGTTGCCGCAGCCGATGCAGGTCTCGTCGATGAAGACCTCACCGTCCGGCCCGCGATGGATCGCATTGGGCGGGCAGTCGGTCATGCAGTACGGATGTTCGCAGTGTCGGCACGAGGTGGGCACGTGCAGATGGGCGTAGGTACGGCCCGCCTCGCGGTCCAGCCGCGACAGGCCGTCGTGAACGTCGGCGCAGGCTTTCTCGCAGTTGTCGCAGCCGATGCAGAGGGTCTCGTCGATCAGCAGGACGTCCGTGGCCTCGCCGATGCCCTGGTCGACGAGGAAGTCGGCCACGGCGCTGTACATGTCAACGACGTCGCCGAACTTGCCCTTCTGCTCCTCGATGTAGCCGTTGATCTTGCGGCGGTCGGCCATATCGGCCCGGAGCTTTTCCTCCAGCTCCGGTTTGCGCTTCAGCAGGTCGCGGAAACGGTCCCCATCCAGCCTGACCACTTCAGAGCGGATCGCGGCCTGGACCGTGGCGCTGCGCCTTCCGCCGTCGACCAGGGCCATCTCCCCGACATAGGAGCCCGCCGGCAGATAGGACAGGAAGACCGGCTTTCCGCCGATCTCCTTCTCAACCACCATGCTTCCCGAGCGGACGACAAAGATGTCGTAGCCGTCCTCGCCTTCGCGGATGATGGTCTCGCCGGTCTTCACCTGGCGGATCTCGGCCGTCTCCAGCACATCCGCAAGGTCGGCGGGCGTCAGGCCGGAGCCGAACATCTGCAGCAGCTGGCGTTCGGTGGTGATGCGGTTGACTGTGTCGCGCGCCTCCTTGACCGAGGCCATCAGGCGCAGCGCGGCAATGCGCGGGATTTCCAGCAGGATGCTGGGCTCGGCGGCCCGGACGGTGGCGCCACGGGGGCGGCCCGAGATCAGTCCGACCTCGCCGACGATCGATCCCTGTGGGATCGGCACGGTCAGCCGCTTCTTTGCGTTTCCAACCTCGACCTCCACCGATCCGGAGGCAATGCCGAATAACGAGGAGCCGACCGAGTTCCGCTTGAAGATGATGTCGCCGGCCTTGTAGGCGCGGACTTCGGAATCCAGCAGGAATTCCCGCATTTGCAGCGGCGAAAGTCCGCGCAGAATCTCGATTTCCTGACGCAGGAACTCCAGCCATTCGCCGACGGACCGGTTGCCGGGCAGGCCCTTGAGCCGGGCCTCCAGGATGGGCTCGTCGGCAGGCTTCAGATCGACCGCGCCGCCGATGTATTCGACGACGTCGTAGCCTTGGTTAATGCAGTGTTTGATCAGTGGATAGCCGGCCAGCGCCCCGATCACATAGATGCCCGGCACGGTGCTTTCGAAGGTCGGCGACAGCTTGGGGAAGGCCTCGCGCGCCGCGCTGGTGAACTCCAGACCGATCGATTCCACGAATTTGCGCGGCGGGGCTGAGCCGAGGCGTGCGATGACCCGGTCGCACTGGAAACGTGTGGCACCTTCCGGGGTGTCGACCGTGATCCAGCCCGGCTCAATCAGGGTGGTCTCCGCCTTGGTCAGCAGGGTGATTTGGCCGGCTTCTTGCGCCGCCAGGATCGCCTTGGCGTTGGCGTCCTTGGCCCGGGCGAAGTCGGCCCCGCGGTTGACGAGGGTCACCGTATTGCCCTGCGCCCGGTCGGCGATCAGGCCCAAGGCGTTCTCGATCCCGGCGTCGCCGCCACCGATGACGCAGATATGTTCGTCGACATATTCGGCGGGGTCGTCGAGCTGGTACTGGATGTGGGACAGCCCGCCGCCCTCACAGGACATCAGGTTCGGGTTGCCCTGGGTGCCGATGGCCAGAACGATCGTCTCGGCACGGACCGCCGAACCGTCGGACAGGGCGATGCTGAAATTGCCCTTCGCACCCGTGATGGATTTGACCTCGGCGTGGAAGCGGACGTTGACCTTGTGCTTCGCCGCCTCGCTCGACCAGGTGTCGAGGATCGTCTCGCGCTTGCCCGGTTCGAAGCTGACGTCCGCGCGCACGACCAGCTGGCTGGGGGTGGCCATGATGTGCTTGCCGCGCTGGTAGCGGAAGATGGTGTCAGACAGATGGTCCGACTTCTCGATCAGAATGTGGCTCAGGCCGCGGGCAGCCGCGTGCGCGGCCGCACTCAGACCGGCGGGCCCAGAGCCCAAGATGGCGATCCGATGGACCCCCTCCACCACGTCCCCCTGTGTCGCGCCTGGACCATGATCGGCACATTATGCCGCTCCGGCCCATCTCCCGTGCAGCTTTACCATAGGGGCGCTGCTCGCTACAGTATAGTTAGGGTGGAGGTCCATATTGAATGAGCGCGGAAATCGGCCAGCTGGCGCTGATCCTCGCCTTCATGCTCGGACTGGTTCAGGGGGTTGCCCCACTGGTGGGAGCCCACCGGGGCGATTCAGTCCTGATGTCCCTGGGCCGGGCCTCGGCCCTGCTGCAGATGGCGTTTGTCGTCCTCGCCTTCGGGGCACTCGCCACCGCCTATGTGACAATGGATTTCTCCGTCGAACTGGTGGCCAAACACAGCCACAGCACCCAGCCCCTGCCGTACCGGTTTGCCGCCACATGGGGCAGCCACGAGGGCTCCATGCTGCTTTGGGTGCTGATCCTCGCCCTGCACGGTGGTGCGCTCGCCTTCTTCGGCCGCTCCCTTCGCGAGACGCTGCAGGCGCGAGTGCTGGCGGTGCAGGGTCTGCTGAGCGCGGCCTTCATCGGTTTCAGCCTGTTCACCTCCAATCCCTTCTCGCGGCTGAGCCCCATTCCCCTGGACGGCACGGAGTTGAATCCGCTGCTGCAAGACCCCGGCCTCGTCATGCATCCGCCGCTGCTCTACCTCGGCTATGTCGGCTTTTCGGTCGCGTTCGCCTTTGCGGTCGCGGCCCTGATCGAGGGGCGGGTGGATGCGGCCTGGGCGCGCTGGGTCCGTCCCTGGGTCCTGTCCGCCTGGATTTCCCTGACCATCGGCATCGCCCTCGGCAGCTGGTGGGCCTATTACGAGCTCGGCTGGGGCGGCTGGTGGTTCTGGGACCCGGTAGAGAACGCTTCGCTGATGCCCTGGCTCATGGGTACGGCCCTGTTGCATTCGGCCATGGTGCTGGAGAAGCGCGGGGCCCTGATCAGCTGGACCATCCTGCTGTCGGTGCTGACGTTCTCGCTTAGTATGATCGGTACCTTCCTCGTCCGGTCGGGTGTCCTTACCAGTGTGCATGCCTTCGCCGTCGATCCGGAGCGCGGGGCCTATATTCTCGTCTTCATCCTGATCGCGACGGGTGCGGCGCTGGCCCTCTATGCCTGGCGGGCTCCGGCGATGCGCACGGGGGCCCTGTTCTCGCCCCTGTCGCGCGAGGCCGGGATCACGCTGAACAATCTGTTCCTGCTGGCTGCGACGGCCACGGTCTTCCTTGGCACCTTCTATCCGGTGTTCATCGATGTGCTGAACGGCGACAAGATTTCGGTCGGACCGCCTTACTACAACATGACCTTCGTACCCTTGTTCATCCCGCTGCTGGTGCTGGTGGCTTTCGGGCCCATCCTGAACTGGAAGCGTGACACGGTGCAGGCGGCCCTGGTGCGGCTGCGTTGGCCGATCATCATTACGGTCGCGGCTGCAGGCATCGGCGCCCTGGCCTTCGGTCTCGCCAAGCTCGGGGCGGCCCTGGGGATTGCGCTCGGGGTCTGGCTGGTCGCAGCATCCTTCATGCTGCTGGTGCGGCGCTGGGGCCTGGGTCGCAAGGGGGCCGAAACCGGCCGACTGATCCGGACAACGCCTCTGGCAGTCTGGGGCGTCGCGATCGCGCACGCGGGCCTCGGCGTCAGCACCATCGGGATCACGGCCATCACCGCCTGGACGGCCAGCGAGGTCGTGACCATGGTTCCCGGCCAGACCATCGAGTTCGCGGGACGCCGCATCACCCTGGATGCGCTCGGCGCGGCGACCGGGCCGAACTATCAGGCGGAGCAGGGGCGTTTCCGCATTGAAGGGCAGGGGCGGCCGTTCCTGATGGTGTCCGAGAAACGCTTCTATCCGTCCAGTCAGTCCCAGACGACCGAGGCCGGGATTCACGGCGAGGCGATGGGCAATCTCTATATTTCGGTGGGTGAGAGCGCGACCCCGGGGGCCGCCACGGTCCGGCTGTGGTGGCATCCATTGGTCGGATGGATCTGGGGCGGGGCGATGATCATGGCGCTGGGCGGTGCCCTGTCGCTGTCTGACCGCCGCCTGCGACTGGCCATGCCCGCCCGCAAGACGGCTCCGGCCAAGACCGGGGAGGCGACGGCATGAGGCGGCTGGGCTTCATCATTCCCATCGCCCTGTTCCTGATGGTTGCTGCGGCCCTCGGGCTGGGGCTGCGGCGCGATCCCAGCATCCTGCCGTCAATGTTGATCGACCGGCCTATTCCGGTGTTCGACCTGCCCGGACTGCCGCCCTCGGAAGCCGAGGGCCTGGCCTCATCGGACTTCAGCGGCAAGCCGGTGCTGCTGAACGTCTTCGCCTCCTGGTGCGTGGCCTGCGTCATCGAGCATCCGATGCTGCTGCGCCTGCAGGCGCAGGGTGTCACCATCCACGGGCTGGACTGGAAGGACGAGCCTGCCGCCGGTGCCGATTGGCTGGCCCAGCGCGGCAATCCCTACACGCTGATCGGATCCGACCCGCGCGGCCGCACGGGCATCGATTTCGGCGTCACCGGTGCGCCCGAGACCTTCGTCATCGATGGCCATGGCCGGGTTCGTTACCGCCACGTCGGTCCGATCACGCCTGAGGTATGGTCCGGGACCCTGCAACCGATGCTGGACCGGCTGGAGCAAGAGACATGAGACGCCTGGTCCTCGGTCTTGTCTGCGCCCTGCTGATGGCCGGTCCGGCTGCGGCGGTGCTGCCGGAGGAACAGCTGGCCGATCCCGTGCTGGAGGCCCGGGCGCGGGAGATCAGCCAGGAACTGCGCTGTGTGGTCTGCCAGAACCAGTCGATCGACGACTCCGACGCCCCCCTGGCGGCGGACCTGCGCGCCATTGTGCGCGAACGGCTGACGGCGGGCGACACGAATGAAGAGGTGATGGCCTATATCGTCGCCCGCTACGGCAATTTCGTTCTGCTGAAGCCGCCGCTGGACCTGCAGACCATCCTGCTATGGAGCGCGCCCCTGCTGGTGTTGATCCCCGGCGGACTCGGCCTGGCCCTCTATCTGCGCCGGCGCGGCCGGGCGAGCGCGGCCGAACCCACCCCCCTGACGGCCGAGGAGCAACGCACACTCGCCGACATTCTGAAAACCGGTGACGCCCCATGATCCTCTGGATTGTCCTGACCGTGATGATCGCCCTGGCCGTGGTCGGACTGACGATACCGCTGATCCGGCCCGGTGGCGTGCTGGACCGGCGCATGACGTCGGCGGAGGTGCTGAAGGCACAACTGGCCGATCTGGATCGTCAGGCCGAGGCCGGGACGGCACCAGCCGAGGATATCGCCGCCCTCCGGCTGGAAACCGAACGCCGGGCGCTTGCCGAAGGCATCGAGGTGGTGCCGGACAGGCGGCCCCTGGGCGAGAAGGCCCTGATGCGGCTGGCACTGGGACTGGCGGCTGTCGTCGCCCTCGGCGGTACGGGCCTCTATGCCCTGCTGGGGAGTCCTGATCTGCCCGGTGCCGGGCCGCGCGATGCCGCGACCGCGACCGCCCCCGCTGCCGCCGCCCATGCCGGAGCCGATGTCCAGGCCATGATTGGCCAGCTTGAGACCCAGCTCCGCCAGACCCCGGAGGACGTCAACGGCTGGCGGATGCTGGGATGGTCCTATTTCCAGACCGGCCGGTTCGCCGAGGCGGCCGAGGCCTATGGCCGTGCCGCGGCCCTGGAACCTGCCAATGCCGAGCATTTCTCGGCCCAAGGCGAGGCCCTGGTCCAAGCCGGCGGCGGCCAGGTGACGCCGGCTGCCCTGACCGCCTTCCGCGGTGCCCTGCGCACGGACCCGCAGGACCCGAGGGCCCGCTATTTTGTCGCTGTCGAAATGGACCAACGCGGGGAGCGCGAGGCGGCCATGACGGCCTGGATCGACCTGATCAACTCCGCCCCGGCCGGAGCGCCCTGGGCCGCAGAGGTCCGGGTGTTTGTCGAGGACCTGGCGCGTGAGCGGGGGCAGAACATATCGGGCCGGTTGCGGCCTGCTTCGGCCGGTGCGCCGGCCGCTTCGGTTCCCCCGGGCATTCCCGGCCCGACGGCGGCCCAGATCGCGGAGGCCGAATCCATGGCCCCTGCCGATCAGCAGGCGATGATCCAGGGGATGGTTAGCGGTCTGGAAGAGCGGCTCAGGGCCTCGCCGCGCGATCGTGACGGCTGGGTGCGGCTGATGCGGGCCCGGATGGTGCTGGGTGACGGGGCGGCGGCGGCGGCGGCGTTCCGAAACGGCATGCGCGCCTTTGCGGACTCGCCGGCCGACCAGGCCGTCCTGACGGAAGCGGCGCGAGGCCTTCGCGTCCCGGGGGCCTGACGCGGGCTTGGTTCGACACGCCCGGCGCAGCCTTGCCGGTTTAACCTCGATACCCATGCCGGAGCGCCGACCCATGCCGTCCCTGAAAGCCGTCTATCCGCTCTATCTGGCCAATGAGCCGCTGACGCCCAACCACGACCTGGAGGTCATGGACAAATACACCGGCGAGGTGGCGACGCGGGTGGCCATGGCCGATGCGGCCACGATTGACAGGGCCATCGGCGCGGCGGTCGAGGCCACCGGGCCCATGGCGCGGATGGCGGCCTATGAGCGGCAGGCTGTGCTGGCCCACTGTGTGAAACGCTTCCAGGAGCGGGCCGACGAACTGGCCCATGCCCTGTGCATCGAGGCCGGAAAGCCGATCCGGGATGCGCGCGGCGAGGTGACCCGTCTGATCGACACCTTCCGCATCGCTGCCGAGGAATCGGTGCGCATGACCGGAGAGGTCCAGCCGCTGGACATCTCGGCCCGGGCGAGGGGCTATCGGGGGATGTGGAAACGGGTTCCGATCGGGCCGTGTTCCTTCATCTCGCCGTTCAACTTTCCGCTCAATCTGGCCGCTCACAAGATCGCGCCGGCCCTGGCTGTCGGCTGTCCATTCGTGATGAAACCCGCATCGCGGACGCCGCTGGGGGCCCTGATCATCGGCGAGGTTCTGGCCGAGACGGATCTGCCGGTGGGGGCCTTTTCCATCCTGCCGGCCACGCGCGACGGGTCTGACCTGTTCACCACCGACGACAGGCTAAAGCTGCTGTCCTTCACCGGCTCGCCGGAGGTCGGCTGGGCGCTCAAGGCGAGGGCCGGAAAGAAGAAGGTGGTCCTGGAACTGGGGGGCAATGCCGCCGTCATCGTCGACCGCGACAGCGATCTGGAAGACGCCGCCGAACGGATCATCTTCGGAGCCTTCTACCAGTCGGGCCAGTCCTGCATCGGGGTGCAGCGCATCCTGATCCACGACGATGTCTATGACCCCTTGCGCGATCTGCTGGTTGAGAAGGCCCGGGCCCTGATCTGCGGCGATCCGCTCGAGGAGACCACCTTCATCGGTCCGATGATCGACGAGACGGAGGCGGCGCGGCTGGAGGCCTGGATCCATGAAGCCCGCGTCGCCGGCGCGACCGTGCTGTGCGGGGGCAACCGCACCGAGGCCATGCTGGACGCCACCCTGCTGGAGGGTGTCGGGCGTGGCCTGAAAATCCGTGAGGAGGAAGCCTTCGGGCCGGTGGCCATCCTGTCGCGGTTTTCGGATTTCGAGGCGGCACTGGCCGAGGTGAATGACTCAAGATTCGGCCTGCAGGCGGGCATCTTCACACGCGACATTCACAAGGCGATGCGGGCCTGGGATGTGCTCGAGGTCGGCGGCATCCTGATCGGGGACGTGCCCAGCTATCGCGTCGACAACATGCCCTATGGCGGGGTCAAGGATTCCGGTCTGGGCCGCGAAGGCGTGAAATTCGCCATGGAGGACATGACCGAGATCCGGAACCTCGTCATCCGGCAGCGGCCGGTGGAGGAGCCTCCGGCACGGCCTTGCGCATGAAGGTCCTGTGGTCGGCCCCGCCTGCCGCAAAGCATGAATTCTTTGTTACGCGCCGACCGGTTGTGACCCTGTTCAGGCTGGGCCATGCTCGGCTGAACCGGACAGGGCCAGCCGGGGAGGAAAAGATGCGTGTCCGTATGATGTTGGCCGGCGTTGTGGCCGCGGGGTTGTTTGCGTTTCCGGCGATGGCCGAGGACGGCCAGTACGCGCGGCCGCTGACCCGGATCATGACGGAAGCGGCCGCGGGCACCTCCCTGGCCGGTCTGATTGCGCTCGGCGCAGGGCAACAGACGCCGCCGATCTTCCAGCCCGGTGCACCCGGGGCTGCGTCGCGTGTGGTCACGCCCGCCGAGGCGATTGCGCTCGGCCGCTCGACCTTTACCGACGATGACGTGGCCTTCATGCAGCATATGATTGTCCACCATGCCCAGGCGGTGGAGATGGTCGAACTGCTGCAGACGCGGGGGGTTCACCCGACCGTGCGGCGGCTGGGTCAGCGGATCGCCCTGGGTCAGGAAGCCGAGATCGCCCTGATGCGGGGCTGGCTGAGCGATCGCGGCCAGCCGCTGGAGATGCCGGGCATGGGCGGCGGACACGCCGGAATGGACCATTCACACCATGCCGGCCACGCGATGCCGCCCTCTGATACGCCGGTCATGGCCGGCATGCTGTCGCCGGCACAGATGCAGACGTTGGCCGCGGCGAGCGGTCCCGCCTTCGACCGGCTGTTCCTCGAAGGCATGATCCGGCATCATCAGGGTGCGCTCGACATGGTCGACGCCCTGCTGGCCAATCCGGGCGCGGCAGAGGATACGATGCTGTCCGACTTCACCACCTCCGTCGTTGCCGACCAGTCGGCGGAAATTCTGCGCATGCAGTCCCTTTTGTCTGATCTCTGAACCCTTCCTGAAAGACCGGCCATGAACGTTCGCAGCAGCCTGCTTTCCACTGTCGCCGTTCTCGGCATCCTGTTGGGTGCCGGTGGCGCTGCGGCCCAGTCCGTTGCCCCGCCCGCTGCGCAGGAAATCACAGCGGACGGCCGCACCACCCTGTCGGCCGGCCTCGCCGATGCGGGCCAGCTGGCTTCCGGCATCGCCCTGGAGCACGCCGTCGGCAAGGCACCGGGATTTGTCGACCCCGACATCGGCTTCTCGCCGCCGACCAGCCGTGAGGAAGGCGAGGCGATGATGGCCCGGGCCAGGGGTAATCCGAACTTCAGCGTGCTCGGCATGGCCAACACGGACATGGCCGTGTCAGACGGCAAGCTGTTCGTCGGCAATTTCAATGGTTTCAACGCCTATGACGTCTCCGGCGACGGCCCGCCGCAACTGGTGATGTCGGTGGTCTGCCCCGGCGGCCAGGGCGATGTCTCGGTCCATGGCGACCTGCTCTTCATGTCCGTCGAGGAAAATCGGGGGCGGCTCAATTGCGGTGCCGCGACGACGTCGGACGATGTGACCGCCCAGCGTTTCCGGGGCGTCCGGATCTTTGACATCAGTGACCTGAACGCGCCGCGCCAGATTGCTGCCGTCCAGACCTGCCGGGGCTCGCACACCCATACGCTGGTTCCGCATCCGACCGACGCCAACGTCCTCTATGTCTACAACTCCGGCACGTCAGACGTCCGCGGGGCGGCGGAGCTGGCCATCTGCACGGGCGGTCAGCCGGACCAGAACCCCGAAACCGCCCTGTTCTCGATCGATGTGATCAAGGTGGAGCTGGACCGACCGCAGGACGCGGCCATCGTCAATCGGCCGCGCATCTTCGCCGACAGCCAGACCGGCCGTGTGGCAGGTCTCTGGCGCGGCGGCCGGTCCGGTATCGCGACCCAGGACACGGCCCAGACCAACCATTGCCATGACATCACCGTCTATCCCGAGATCGGCCTGGCCGCCGGGGCCTGCAGTGGCAACGGCATCCTGCTGGACATCTCCGATCCGGAAAATCCGCGCCGGACGTCGGACATCTTCGATCCCGACATGGCCTACTGGCACTCGGCCACCTTCAACAATGCCGGCGACAAGGTCGTCTTCACCGATGAATGGGGCGGTGGCATCGGCGCCCGTTGCCGGGCGACGGATCCCGCGACCTGGGGGGCCAATATGGTGGCCACCATCGAGAACCGGACCCTCGCAGGCAAGAGCTTCCACAAACTGCCGAGCGCCCAGGGCACGACGGAAAACTGCGTCGCCCACAACGGGATGATCATCCCGGTTCCGGGCCGCGACCTGATGGTCCAGGCCTGGTACCAGGGCGGGATCTCGATCATGGATTTCACCGATCCGGCCAGGCCGGTGGAGATCGCCTTCTTTGACCGGGGCCCGATCGACGCCAGCCGGCTGTACGTCGGCGGATCCTGGTCAGCCTACTGGTTCAACGGCAGGATCTATTCGAGCGAGATCGCTCGCGGTCTTGATGTGTTGCGGCTGGTTCCGAGCGAGCACCTGTCGGCGGCCGAGATCGCCGCCGCCGAGGCTGTGACGGCGGAGACGATCAATCCCCAGACCCAGACCCGCATCGTCTGGGCTGATACGCCGGATGTAGCCGCTGCCTATCTGGACCAACTGACCCGGGTCGGGGGGGTCGATGCCGCGCTGGCCGGGAGGGTGCAGGGCCGTATTGACCAATGGCGTGGCGGCCGCGCTGACAAGCGTGCGTCTGCCGCCCTGTCGCTGACGCTCACCGAGGCGTCCGGCAGGGCCACCGGGGCGGCCGCGACCCGCTTGCGGGCGCTCGCGGACCTGTTCGGACGGGTAGGTACCTAGTCACGCCATCTCGCCCGGCAAGCTTGACCGTCGGTTGGGCTCGGCCTACCGTCCGGTCACTCGTGCGGGGGGATGCTTGATGGTTGCAGAATCCTGGACCCGGCGTCCCGCCTGGCGTCAGGCGGTCCTCGGGCTGGCTTTCGCCGCCGCCTTCGGGACCCACGCCACGATGGCAAAGGCCCAGGATTTTTCGGAAATCCTCGCTGCGCCTGACGACGAAAGCCTGAACCTCGCCTATGCGCGGGAGCAGGCCCGTCTCGGCAATCTCGGCCTCGCCTCCTCGACGCTTGAGCGGCTTCTGATCATGGATCCGAACCGCCATTCGGTTCGCCTGTTTCATGGCGTCGTGCTTTACCGGCTGGGCGACATGCAGGGCGCGCGGGACGAGTTGAGGCGACTGGACGCTGTTCCACTGTCGCCGGTTCAGCGGGCCGAGGCCGAGAGCTATCTGCGTCGAATTGAACGGAATCAGTCGACCCGGACCGTTTCGGGCAGCCTGAGCGCGGGCATCGCCTATGAAGATGACGCGGCGGGGGCCTATTTCACAGCCTTCGAACTGGTCGGTGCCCCGACCCCGGAGGAGGGGGTGTCCAGTGAGGTCGCGCTGGTGCTCGAAGGCCGCGCCGACATCGGATCCAGCCAGGAATGGCAGGTCTATGGGACCAGTCTGCTCTATGACCGCTCTGCCTTGTCCGGCGCAGCCATCGATTTCCAGCGCGCCGGGCTCGAGGCGGGGCTTTCCCGGGCGACGCGTCTGACACGCTCGCGTTTTGGTGCCCTCGTGCGGCACGTCCGCCTCATGGGCGAACCGCAGCTGACCGAGGCAGGGGTGCGGGGCGACAGCCGCTGGCGCGTGACCAATGCCACCACCTTGAGCGTCCGCGCCGAGGCGGTCAGCCAGGATTTTGACGAGCCGGGTATCGACGCGCTGGCCGGCCTCCTCGGCGGCGATCGTGACGGCGAGCGGTTCTCCGCCGGGATCGGTCTGAACCACCGGCTGACATCGCGGACCACGGTCGACGGAAGCCTCGACTATGAGGTCAAGTCCGCAGGCTATGGGCCGTTCGGTTATGCGGGCCCGCGACTGGGCCTCAGCATCGACCAGCGCTTCGACCGGGGGGTCTATGTCCTCGCCAGCGGCTCGGTCCGATGGATCGAATACGATGAGGCGGATGCGATTTTTCTGGGCGGTGCCACCCGCGAGGATGTTCGCGCCAACACCCGGTTGGCCGTCGGCGCGCCGCTCAGCGCCTTCACGGCGCGCGGGTCGACGGGGGACATTCGCGAGAACGTCACCCTGGAGGGCGCGCTCAGCTTCAATCGGCGGGACTCCTCGTCGCCACTGGCTGATTTCGAGGGCTGGGGCGGTGAAGTTCGCCTGATCTGGCGTTTCGGCGCGCGTGACTGATATCGGGAGCCGGATGATGCGGAAATTTCAGGGTCTGGCGTCGAGCGTTGCGGTCGTGGGCCTGCTGGCTTTCTTTGGCCCGGTTCAGGCCCAGGACTCGGTCGGGGTCAATGCCGCGATCCGAAACTCGGTCCAGGTGCGAAGCTCGGCGAATGCGCCCTTGCGACCGGCCCAGCTCCGCGGACCTGTTCGTCTGGGCGACCAGTATGTGACCGGGCCGCAGAGCCAGGTCCAGGTGCTGCTGCGGGACCGCTCGACCTTCACCGTCGGGGCCAATGCGCGGATGACGGTCGATCGCTTTGTGGTCAGCGAGAACAGTGGCTCGGCTGTGACGGTGGCGCGCGGTGCCTTCCGCTTTGTCTCGGGCCGGACCGGCCGCTCGGGCTCCCGCGAGGCGATCAACACGCCGGTGGCCTCGATCGGCGTTCGTGGAACCATCGTCGAGGGCGTGGTCGGGCCCGGCATCCTCGCTGCCCTTCGCAACCAGGCTGATATCCCGCCGTTCACCGGTGACGAAGACACGATGCTGCTGGTGGTCCTGCGAGGCCCTGCGCCCGATGCCCGCACCTTCGACACACCGGGGGCGATCGACATTGAGCGCGACGGCGTGATGACGTCACTGGAGCGGCCCGGCCAGGCGCTGCTCGTGTCCAGCGACGGGGTGTTTGGTCCCTTCTTCCTGCCGGACGACCTTTCGACCACGCTCGGTAATCTGCTGACCCCGACTCCGGAAGCCGTCGGCGACGAGGGTGAAGGGGCGGAAATTTCCGCTGCGGTCGCCTCTGATGACGTCATCGTCCTGGCGGATTCCCTGCCGGCGCTTGATGCCACCGAAGGCTATGAGCCTGTTCCCGATGAGGACGGGCAGGGGGGCTTCCCCTTCTTCCCGCCGACCCAGCCCAACCCCTGATATCCCCGGCCCGTCAGGGTCCCGGACTGATGAGCCCGGGACCCGAAGGGACTGAAGTCAGGCGAAGCCGTCGTCCCATGGGGTGATCGGCGGCTGTTGCAGCGGATCCGCCGACGGCAGGGTCCGCTCGTAGGAAGACTCCTGTGGGAAGAAGTCCCGAGCCTCCCGCAGATCAGCCCAGTCATCCACGACGGGCGGCAGGACGGTCTTGTCTGACATGCCCGGAAGAACCTGCGGTGCGCCGGTGTCGCCGCCGTCATCGTCAGGGCCATAGCAGATTTCTGGCCCGCCGCCCTTGGTCGAGGGTATGGGTGCGTCCGAAATGTCCAGCACGGTCACGGTGATGCCCTGCAGGTCAGAGAACTGACCGTCAGAGGCTGAGACGATGACGTCGTAGGTATTGTCCCGGCCGGCATCCGTCGGAGCCTCGAAATCGGGGGCCGTGATGAAGGTCAAAGCACCCGTCGCGGCATCGATGGTGAACCGGGCCGCATCCGCACCGCCGAAAAGGCTGTAGGTGACGGCCCCCGGGAAGAGGTCCGTCGCCACGACCGTGGTAACTGCGGTCTGGCCCTCGTTGATGTCTATGGCCACCTCGATCCCGCCACCGTCCGAGGTGATGCGCGGCGGTTCATTGTTGGCCGCCGGGGTGATGCTGTTGGCCGCCGGGGTGATGCTGACAATCTGGTCGTCGAACTGAAGGAATTCACAGCCAAAGACGAGGTCGCTGCCATCGGGTCCGGTCACCTGAACCACACCCGCAGTGATGAACGCAACCGTGTAGGAACTGAACTGGCCCTTGAAAATGGCCGTGTCGATCCCGCCCTCGCCGCTGATCTGGTCGTTGTCGGCCCCTCCGTACAACTGGTCGTCGCCGTCTCCGCCCCGCATGGTGTCGACTCCTGCCCCGCCCGTGAGCAGGTCATGGCCGGTGCCGCCCGCCATGATGTCACTGCCATCGCCGCCGTCGAGCCGGTCGTGGCCGTCGCCGCCGTCGAGTGTGTCGTTCCCGACGCCGCCCAGCAGCCGGTCATCCTCGCCGCCGCCATTCAGGGTGTCATCGCCGCTGCCGCCGTCGAGGAAGTCATCGGAGCCGTCGCCGTTCAGGATGTCGTTCAGGGCGTTGCCGAACAGCCGGTCGCGGCCGTCGCCACCATTCAGGGTGTCGTCGCCATCATCGCCGAACAGGGTGTCATCGGCGACCCCGCCGTCCAGACTATCATTGCCATTGCCGCCGAAGAGGGTGTCATTGCCCGCCCCGCCAAAGAGAGTGTCGAGGCCGTCGAACCCGTTGATGACGTCATTGCCGCGCAGGCCCTCCAGTATGTCGTTACCGGCGGTGCCGTTCAGAATGTCCGCTGTGAACTGGACCTGCACCATCACCGTCGCGGAGCTCTGGCCGAGGCTGTTGGAGATCTTCAGGGCTATGTTGTGCGGCGGGACTGAAACGTCCGAGGTTGAGCGGTATTCCAAGGCCTCGATCAGGGCCTCGATCGCGGCGCTGTTGGGATTGGCATTGAACAGGACAGAGAACACGTTCCCCGTCTGCGCGATCGTTCCGATATCGACGCCTTCGAAAAAGATCGTTCCCGCTTGGATGCTGATCTGCCCCGAACCGGTCCCCACATTCCTGACCGTGATCAGGTCCGTGGTGAGCAGGCCCGTGATGGTCAGGAGGCCGCCGTCATAGCTGACACCGGCATCGGTGAAGGTTACGTCCGCGTCGATCAGGACGAAGGGGGCCCCCTCGTTGACCGCCAGCAGGCCGACGACGTCCGTCAGGCTGAGCGTGTTTTCCGCGACGTCAGTGACTGTGACCCGCAGGTTCTGGGTATCGGTGTTCACCCCGTCGGAGGCCTGGACCACGATGTCGTAGTTGTTATCCGCGCCCGCATCGAGCGGCGTTTCGAAATCAGGCGGGGCCAGGAAGCTGACGACGCCAGTGGCCGCATCGATCGAGAACAGCGCTGCATCCGCGCCGCCCGTGATCGAATAGGTGATCTGAGCCCCGGCGTCGGGGTCTACTGCCGCGACCGTGGTCGCTGTTCCGGTGCCCTCGGCGATAGAAACAGTGCCGTTGGCCCCGCCGCCGTTGGAGGTGATGACTGGCGCTTCATTGGCGTTGGTTACGGTCACATTGATCGTCTGAGTGTCGGTCAACTGGCCGTCGGAGGCCTGGACAATGACCTCATAGACATTGTCGTCGTTCTGATCTGCCGGGGCTTCGAAATCCGGCGGGCTGATCAGGCTGAGGACGCCCGAAGCATTGATCGTGAACAGGGCCGCGTCGGCGCCACCGATGATCGAATAGGTCAGGATCGACGGCACGTCCGGATCGACAGCCGTGATCGGATTGGGGCCGAGGGTCCCTTCGACGATGGTGTAGCCGCCGGTCGCTCCGCCTCCGTTGGAAGTGATGACCGGGGCTTCGGGCGCATTGCCGACGTTGACGAAGATGGTCTGGACGTCGGTCCCGCCCAGGCCGTCGGAGACCTGGACATCGACCTCATAGACATTGTTGCCGTTCTGGTCGGTCGGGGCCTCGAAATTGGGTGCGGTGACAAAGGTCAGGACTCCGGTCACGGGATCGATCACGAACCGGGCCCCGTCCCGGCCGGTAATGATCGAATAGACCAGATTGGACCCCGCATCGGGGTCGACCGCGACGACCGTGGTCGCGGTCGTGCTGTTCTCCACGCCCGACACAGACGCCGACGGCCCGCCGCCGTTGGAAGTTATGACCGGTGCCTCATTGGCGTTGGTTACAGTGAGACGGATCGTCTGGGTGTCGGTGAGCTGGCCATCCGAGACCTGGACAATGACCTCATAGACATTGTCGCCGTTCTGGTCGGTCGGGGCTTCGAAGTCCGGCGCGTTGATCAGGCTGATGACGCCGGAGCCATTGATCGTGAACCGTGCGGCGTCCGCACCGCCGATGATCGAATAGGTCAGATTGGCACCGGCATCGGGATCGAAGGCCGTGACGGTGTTCGGTCCCGTGGTGTTCTCGACGATCGTATAGGCGCCGGTCGTCCCGCCGCCATTGGACGTGATAACCGGGGCGTCATTGACCCCGGTCACGGTCACGGTGACCGTGGCGTCATTGCTGATGCGGGTGAAATTGGCTGCGCCGAAAATGACGTAACTCGAACCCGCATCGGCGCGCCCGGACGGGTCGGCCATGGGTGCGCCGATGATCAGGTCATCGAAGCCGTCGCCGTTCACATCGCCCGCGGCCGAAACCGACTGGCCACTGAAGTCCCCGGCCGCAAGGCCGCCGATGGCAAAGCCGTTCTGGCCATTCAGCGTGGCCAGGTCGAGGGTTGAGCTGAAACCGGTCGCGCGCCCGAACACCACATAGGTCTCGCCGGCGTCGTCTCCGCCGATGCCGTCGGCATAGATCGCGCCGATCAGCAGATCGTGGATGCCGTCGCCGTTGATGTCCCCGGCCGAGGCGACCGAGTGTCCGGTGAGGTTTTTGGCCGCCGTGCCGGTGATGGTGAAACCCATCGAGGCGGTCATGGTGGACAGGTCCAGATTGGCCCCGAACCCGCCCGAACGGCCGAATACGACATAGGTCTCGCCCGCGCTCACGCGGCCGGCGGGGTCGGCATAGAGAGCTCCGATGACCAGGTCCGAGCGGCCGTCGCCGTTCAGGTCACCGGCAGAGGCCACCGACCAGCCGGCATAATCGCCGGCATCCACGCCGGAGATGGTGAAGCCGTTGGTACCCGACAGGGTGCCGAGGTCGAGGCTGGCACCGAAGCCGCCCTGGCGCCCGAACACGACATAGGCCTCGCCGGCGTTGGCCCGGTCGCCGGGGTCGCCCCGCGGGGCACCGATGATCAGGTCGTCGATGCCGTCGCCGTTGACGTCTCCGGCCGCGGCGACCGAATAGCCGCTGCGGTCATTGGCATCGGCTCCGAGGATGGCGAAGCCGTTGGTGCCGTTCAGTCCGGCCACGTCGATCGTCGCCGTGAATCCGCTCGCCCGGCCGAACACCACATAGCTGGAACCGGCGTCAACCTCGGTGCCGTCGCCGTTGGCATACGGGGCGCCGAGGATCAGATCGTCGAAGCCGTCGCCGTTGATGTCGCCCGCCGACGAAACGGAGAAGCCGAGTTGGTCAAAGCCAATGCCGCCCCGGAAGGTGACACCTGTGGTGCCGTTCAGTGTGGACAGATCGAGGCCGGAACCGAAACCGCCCTGACGGCCGAAGACGAGATAGGTTTCGCCGGCGTTGAACTCCTTCGTGGCCGGGTCTAGAAAGCCCTCGCCAACCTCGCCAAACGGTGCCCCGATCAGGAAGTCAGCCAGGCCGTCGCCATTGACGTCACCGGCTGCCCGCACATTGGCACCGCTGAAGTCGGAGGCGCTGACGCCGGTGATGGCGAAACCGGTGGCAGCGGTCAGGCCACCGAGGTCGATCGAGGCTCCGAAGCCGCCCTGACGCCCGTAAACGACATAGCTGACACCGGCGTCGATGCGACCGGGCAGGTCAGCCGAGAGGGCGCTGATCAGAAGATCGTCGCGGCCGTCTCCGTTGACGTCGCCGATGCCGGCGACCGAATAGCCGCTCCGGTCTCCGGCGGCCGCGCCATGGATCACGAAGCCGTTCGTCCCGTTGATCGCGGCGGCGTTGAACACCCCTTCCGGGGCGATGGGCGAACCGCCGCCGTCCGACGCCGCATAGGTGAAGACGTCCTGTGCCGTCTGCCCGGCCGCCAGGCTCTGGAAGGCCGTGCCGACCTCATAGGACAGGGTACCGTTGGCATTGACGATCACCCGCGCCCCGGACTGCAGGGTGATGATGTTGCCCGGCGTTACGGCAACGCCATTGATCCGGGCTACCGCGGCGGCTCCGACGTCGTTGCCCAGGACGGAAATGATGACGGGCGCGCCGTCCTCCGTGGCGACGGCGACGTCATTGCTGACGGTGAAGGGGCGCGGTACGTCGAGCGGATCGACAAGGGCCTTGTCAGCCTGGGGCAGGGGGGACATCCGCTCCGGCTCGGGAGCCGGGACATCGGCCGGTGCCGGCCCCCGGGCGGCCTGGGCATTGTCGCCGGCCTGTTCGCGAAGCTCCATTTCGAGCCGGCGGGCAGCCAGCGGTGCATGCGTACGTGCGGCCGGTTCGCCCTGGCCGAGTTTCGTCAACATGGTTCGCCTAGCCATCGCCGCCCCCTTGTGGTTCGCCTTGAGGGGTCAATGAGTCGACGCTGATCCCCACCCGGCGAACACTGTGCTTTGGCCTTGGCCACAAGGCAACTCGCCAGAACGACAGAACCGGCACTCCGGGAAGCAGATCCGCTTCCCGGCGGCATGTTCTTGGCGGGACGTTCGCTGAGGCGGCGTTCCGGATCCGGCAACGCCTGAAGCCCCGGTTTGTGGCTACCAGGAGCTTCTGAGGTCGGGGGTGAAGGCCACAGTCACGGGTGCGGATCGCCGTGTTTGTGGTGTTTTGTCCAACCCGTGGCTAAGGCTGATACCCGAGGGCTGCGAGATCGAACGCCGTGAGCATCAGGGTCGGACGTCCATCGACAGGCCCCTTGATGCCGGGCTTGCTGTTTGCCAGGCCGCTATGACGCTTGTCAGGGGGTAGCAGGGGTGCTGTCAGTCTAAGGCTAACTTGTCTCCACTTGGGGCGGCCTAAACCGCTGACGGGGATGATGTTTCGTGAAGCCTATTTCGTTTAAGCGCCACCGGTTTCCGGCGGATGTGATCCGCCACGCCGTGTGGCTGTACTTCAGGTTCAGCCTCAGTTTTCGGGACGTCGAGGAGCTGCTGGCGCGACGGGGGACCGAGGTCAGCTACGAGACCATCCGGTGCTGGACCATCAAGTTTGGCCCCCTGATCGCCAAGCGGCTGAAGAAGCGGCGAGGGGCCCCGTCGCCGCGCTGGCACCTAGACGAGATGGTCTGCTGGATCGGTGGCAAGCGGACGTATCTGTGGCGCGCCGTCGATGATGAAGGCGAAGTCCTGGACCTTGTGGTCCAGCGCCGGCGGGACACAGAGGCTGCGCTCAGACTTCTGAAGCGCCTTCTGCACAATCAGCCGGTCGACCCCGAGACGATCACAACCGACGGCCTGGCGTCGTACGGAGCAGCTATGGATCAGCTGGGTCTGAGGCATCTGCATCGACCCGGCCGGCTCCGGGAGAACAATCGGGCGGAGAACTCCCACCTGCCGATCCGAAGACGAGAACGGCAACAGCAGCGGTTCAAATCCCAAGCCTCAGCCCAGAGATTCCTCACCACCCACGCGGCGATCTACAACACCTTCAACATCCAACGTCACCTGATCAGCAGACCCACTTTTCGGCGTTTCCGCGCCGAAGCGGCTTCTGTCTGGGCGACCGCGGTCGCCTGATTTCGGGCAGGGTAGGGGGCTTTCGACTTGGTGCGGTTAACCTGTCAGCACCGCTGACAGAGCCCTCCCGAGTATTGGGGACCGATCAGTCTGTCGAAGCAGATCAGGCCTTGGCTGCACCGCTGAGAAACATCGTGGCCGCCATGCTGGCAATTTCCCGTGAGCTTATCGAACCGTGCGGATCAAACCATGTATGGGTCCAGTTCAACATGCCGAAAAACATCATCACGATGGCGCGCCTTCGCGGCCGGTTTTTTGCGAGATCGGGGCGAAGCTGGAGCAGCAGACGGTCAACGACGTCTAGCAAGGTGCGTTGGTGGTCCACGATTTCCTGGCGTCGAGTGTCAGGTAGATTGCTGAGTTCGTTGAGCAGAACCTTCTGGTTGGACTGGGCACCCTCGTAGCGCTGCATCAAATCGTTCGCTAGCTGCCGAATCTTGTCTTCTGTGCTGCTTTCGCTCCGTTCGATCGCCACGGCGGCTTCGACCAGACGCTGAACGTGCGAATTCATCACGTCGAAGAGTATGTCCTCTTTTGATGGATAGTAATGATAGATCAGAGACTTAGAAGTCGCGCCTGCTGCTGCGATCTGTGCGATTGAAGCGCCAAGAAACCCGTGCCGAGCATAGAGTCCAGCAGCGGCCTCCCTAATCGCCTCGCGTCGCCTGTCGTAATCGGCTGCCTGCGTGCGCGCCATGGCCGTATTCCCCGGATTCGCTGTCCTGATTAGTCCCTGAGGTCATGCAAGACCAGTAGACAGCGACCCTCGCCCGCTGGACGCATCTTATTCGCAAGCTGGCTCCGGACCGGAGTGACCCGTCCTCTGGCGATGTCCTCCCAGTCCTTGCCAGCGGAGAGGTTTGTCCGCGATCTCTATGCTCCCGGTCCTCAGATGGCGTTCATGGTCAGAAGTTCGTAGGTCGCCACGGCCTGCTCGTCCTGATTTGTAACCGATACGTCCCAACGTACTTCGCCGTATTCGTCATTGCGTTGGCTCTTCGCCTTGGCAGTCAGTCGGACCTGGATAGCATCACCGGGTGAAACCGGCTTCAGGAAGCGCAGATTGTCCAGCCCGTAGTTGGCCAACACCGGCCCAGGCGCAGGATCGACGAACAGACCTGCGGCGAACGACAGGATCAAGTAGCCGTGGGCTACCCTTCCCGGAAAGAACGGATTGGCGGCCGCAGCCTCGTCATCCATGTGAGCGTAAAAGGTGTCGCCCGTAAACTCGGCGAAATGCTCGATATCCTCGAGGCTTATCACGCGCGGGGCAGTCAGGATCGACTTGCCGATCTCGAGTTCGCCGAAGGTCAGGCGGAAAGGATGCGGCAGCTCGTTGTCCACTGGCGAACCATTGAGCCAGCGATGTCCCAAGGCGGCTATCATGCGCGGCGAGCCCTGCAGCGCAGTGCGTTGCATGTAGTGAAGCACGCCACGCACGCCGCCCATCTCCTCCCCGCCGCCCGCTCGTCCCGGGCCCCCATGGACCAGGCCGGGCAGGGGCGATCCATGGCCCGTGGATTCCCGAGCGCAGTCACGGTCCAGGATCAGGACCCGGCCGTGCCAGGCAGCAGCCCCGGCAATGAAGGATGAGGCCACGTCAGTGTCATAGGTGAACAACGACATCACCAGCGACCCTTGACCACGATTGCAGAGCGCCACCGCGTCCGCGACGTCGCGATAGGGCATCAGTGTCGATACCGGCCCGAAGGCTTCCTTGTCGTGAACACTCGACGCATCCCAGGGCGTGTCGCAGCGCAGGAGGATTGGTGAAAGGAAGGCACCGTCCGGAGCAGGGGGCACGTCGGGATCACCGAAGACGATGCGTGCCTCCTTCGCCAGTTCCGCAACGACCTCGCGAACGTCGCGAAGCTGTCGGGTGCTGACCAACGCCCCCATGGTGACCCCTTCGACCGTTGGATCGCCGACGACCACCTTTGCCAACTGGACGGATAGCGCTTCCTGCACCGCGTCGATCAGGTCTGCCGGTGCGAAGGCCCGGCGAATGGCGGTGCATTTCTGGCCCGCCTTGGTCGTCATCTCCCTAACGATTTCCTTGACGAAGAGATCGAACTCAGGCGCTTCAGGCGTCACGTCCGGCCCGAGGACCGTAGCGTTCAGGCTATCACGTTCAGCAACGAACCGGACGCTCTCGCGGGCGAATACGACGTGCGACTGCAGCTTCTGGGCTGTCGCCGCCGAACCGGTAAAGGAAACGATGTCCTGGCAGGTGAGGTGGTCAAGGAGATCGCCCGTGGACCCGGATATCAGTTGCAGCGCGCCGTCGGGCAAGACGCCAGCCTCCAGCATTATGCGCACGCAGGCCTCGGTGACATAGGCTGTTGAGGACGCCGGCTTGACGATCGCGGGCACGCCGGCAAGCAATGTCGGGGCAAGCTTTTCCAGCATACCCCAGACCGGAAAGTTGAAGGCGTTGATATGGACGGCCACGCCTTGGATCGGCGTGTAGATATGTTGTCCAACGAAGGTGCCGCGCTTGGACAGCGGCTCGATTGGGCCGTCCAGCAGCATCGTGTCGTTGGGCAGCTCTCGCCGACCCTTCGAAGCATAGGCGAAGAGAGTGCCGGCGCCGCCTTCGATGTCGATCCATCCGTCGCTACGCGTCGCCCCGGTGTGGGCCGAAAGGACATAGAGTTCTTCCTTGCGAGCCATGACCGCCTCGGCGAGCGCCTTGATCATGCGGGCGCGGTCGTGGAACGTCATCTCCCTGAGCGTAGGACCGCCGAGGGCGCGAGCATGAGCGACCATGGCAGCAAAATCGATGCCGTTGGATCCGATGCTGGCGACGGCTGCGCCGGTGATGGCAGACATGACCGGCTCAAGCCCGTCGCTGGCTTCGTACCAGGCGTCGCGGACGTAACTTTTCAGGACGGCGAAGGTCATGGATAGCGTCTTTCGTTGAAGGATCAGCGGCCCTTGAAGATCGGCTTGCGCTTTTCGAGGAAGGCGGCGACGCCCTCCCGGTAATCTTCGGTTCGGCCCAATGCGCGCATGGCGTCGCGCTGGAGGTCGAGTTCGACGTCCAGGCTGTTCTGCCAGCTTTGGCGGATCATTCGCTTGGTCGCGGCCAGTCCGGCGGTAGGCGCTGTGGCGAAGCCCGCGACCACTGCGTTAGCGGTCGCGGCGAGGTCTATATCGTCGACGACCTGCCAGATGAGGCCGTAGGCTTCCGCGGTCTCGGCCGGGATTGGCTTGCCCGTGAGCGCCATGCCCAAAGCGCGCGCTTGTCCGACAAGTCGAGGGAGGATCCAGGTGCCCCCGCTGTCCGGAACCAGTCCGATCGCGGCGAATGATTGGATGAATTTGGCTGATCTCGCCGCAATGACGATATCGCACGCTAAAGCTATATTGGCCCCCGCCCCTGCCGCGACGCCATTGACGGCGCAGACCACAGGGAACGGCAAGGCGACCAAACGTCGGATCAAGGGATTGTAGTAGGCCTCCACTGAGGCACCGAGATCCATCGCCGCATCGCCCTGGGCTATCTCGCGATCCGACAAGTCCTGTCCAGCGCAGAAGCCGCGGCCTGCACCCGTCAACAAAAGAGTCCGCACAGACACGTCAGCTTCGACTTTCGAGAGTGCATCTTGGAGTTCGCGGTGCATCGCAACGGTGAAGCTGTTCAGCCGATCCGGACGATTCAGGGTGAGGCGCGCCACTCCATCGGCGATGCTGAAATCGATGGTTTCATACGCCATTGGCACCCCTAACCTTGCTTGATCAGAGGGCTTCATAAAGAAGACCGAACGGACGGTCAATTATTGCAGAAAGGCCATCGCGGGACTATGCCTGATGCACTGGGCCGTTCCAGCACGCAAATTCCGGTGACAATCATGGCCGAAGCGTTCGTGTGCGACGCAGTTCGCACACCCATTGGCCGTTTCACTGGCGGGCTTGCTACCGTGCGTCCAGACGACCTTGGGGCCATCCCATTGCGAACCCTGATCATGCGTAATCCGGGGGTAGACTGGAGCCGACTCGACGACTTGGTGCTGGGCTGCGCCAACCAGGCCGGCGAGGACAACCGCAATGTCGCCCGCATGGCGGCATTGCTGGCGGGGTTGGGTGAGGCTGCGCCGGGTGCCACGATCAATCGACTGTGTGGATCGGGCCTGGACGCCGTCGCGATAGTGTCGCGTGCGATCAAAGCCGGGGAAGCTGATCTCTGTATCGCCGGCGGCGTCGAAAGCATGACACGTGCGCCGTTCGTCATGGGGAAGGCCGAATGCGCCTTCTCGCGCGTCGTTGAAATGTTCGACACAACATTGGGCTGGCGCTTCATCAATCCGGAGATGAAAGCGAAGTTCGGCGTCGATTCCATGCCGGAAACGGGTGAAAATGTCGCCGCTCAATTCGGCATCTCGCGCGAGGATCAGGACGCCTTCGCAGTCCGCAGTCAAACGCGTGCCGCTTCCGCCCAAGCGTCGGGTCGACTGGCCGCCGAGATCACCGCCGTCACTATCGCTCAGAGGACAGGCCATGCGATCGCAGTGGATCGCGACGAGCATCCTCGCACAACTTCCATGGAGGCCTTGGCCAAACTGAAGCCGATCGTTCGTCCGGACGGGACCGTTACGGCGGGGAACGCCTCGGGCGTCAATGACGGCGCTGCGGCGGTCATCGTCGCTTCCGAAGCAGCGGTGAAAATCCACAATTTGACACCCCGTGCCAGGGTCCTGGCCACGGCTGTCGTCGGCGTACCTCCGCGGATCATGGGCATTGGCCCCGCGCCGGCCTCTCTCGCTGCCTTGGCGCGGGCCGGCCTGTCCGTCACCGACATGGACCTCATCGAGATCAACGAGGCGTTCGCCTCCCAAGCCCTTGCCGTCTTGCGCCAGCTCGGGCTGCCGGAGGATGCGGACTTCATCAACCCGAACGGCGGCGCTATCGCTTTGGGACATCCGCTCGGCATGTCCGGCGCGCGCCTGTTGCTGACCGCAGTCGAGGAGCTCCAGCGGACCGGCAAACGCTATGCGCTGTGCACCATGTGCATTGGTGTGGGGCAAGGAATTGCAACTGTCATTGAGCGCGTCTGATCGGTAGAGAAAATTAGGTGACCGAACGGTCGGTTAATGATAGAGCAGGCTCAGTCGGGAGGTCGTGATGCACAGTGTCGAGTTGAAGTCTGATGAGCAGCAGCGCGCCAGCCCCGCCGTAGAGGATCCAGCCCGTCTGGCAGCGTTCGAGGCCAGGGTTGCCGCTGACGCCTTCATCGAGCCCAAGGACTGGATGCCGGAGGCCTACCGAAGAACGTTGATCCGTCAGATCTCACAACATGCTCACAGCGAGATTGTCGGCATGCTCCCGGAAGGCAACTGGATCAGCCGCGCCCCGTCCCTTCGGCGAAAGGCCATCCTTCTCGCAAAGGTGCAGGATGAGGCGGGTCATGGTCTCTATCTCTACTGCGCGGCCGAGACCCTGGGCGCTTCGCGGGACCAGATGACCGAGGCGCTTCTTTCCGGGAAGGCGAAATACTCGACCATCTTCAACTATCCGACCGTGACTTGGGCCGACATCGGCACGATTGGCTGGCTGGTCGATGGCGCGGCCATCATGAATCAGGTCCCGCTTCAGCGAACTTCCTATGGACCCTATGCGCGAGCAATGGTGCGGGTCTGCAAGGAAGAGAGCTTCCACCAGCGCCAGGGATACGAGGCCGTCATGGCGCTTGCGGCCGGTACGCAGGCCCAGAAATCCATGGCGCAGGATGCACTGAACCGCTGGTGGTGGCCGTCCCTCATGATGTTCGGGCCTCCTGACGATCAGTCGCCGAATACCGAACAATCAATGCGCTGGCGGATCAAACGCGACACCAATGACGAGTTGCGACAGAAATTCGTCGACATCACCGTGCCCCAAGCGGAAGCCATCGGCCTTGCCATTCCAGATGCCGACCTTCGCTGGAACGAGAGCAAGAAGGGCTATGACTTCGGCGCGGTTGATTGGGATGAGTTCTTCGCCGTCGTGCGTGGCGAAGGGCCAGTCGCGAAGGAGCGTATCGAAGCCCGTCGGCGCGCTTGGGCCGATGGCGAGTGGGTGCGTGAGGCCGTGATGGTCCATGCCGGGAAACAGGCCGCCAAGGTCGCGGCCTGACGGCTAACACGTGTCGAGGGAGATTGAGACATGACTAGTGAGCTGCCGCTCTGGGAAGTCTTCATGCGCGCCAGAAACGGGCTGTCGCACCGACACGTGGGCAGCTTGCACGCCGCCGATGCGCGCATGGCCATCGAGGGGGCACGAGATGTCTACACGCGCCGGCTGGAAAGCGTGAGCCTGTGGGTCGTCCCCTCGGTGGCGATCACTGCCTCTGACCCGGGTGAAAGCGCATCCCTCTTCGAGCCCGCGCAAGACAAGGTTTACCGCCACCCGACCTTCTATGTCGTCCCTTACAACATCACTCACATCTGACGATGGCACCTCGTGATCGTGCCCTGCTGGAACTGGCGCTGCGCCTGGGCGACGACGCCCTGATACTGGGGCAAAGGCTCGGAGAGTGGTGCGGCCACGCCCCTACGCTAGAGGTCGATCTCAGTCTTACCAATATTGCGTTGGACCTGATCGGGCAGGCCCATCATTTTCTCGCCTATGCGGGGGAGTTGGAAGGCGAGGGGCGCGACGCTGACAAGCTGGCCTTCCGTCGGGACGTGCTGGAGTTCCGGAATTGCCTTTTGGTCGAACAGCCCAACGGCGACTTCGCGCGCACGATGACGCGTCAGTTCCTGTTTTCAACCTGGCAGCATCTGCTGATGGAGCAGCTCGCCCAGAGCCGTGACCCCCGTCTCGCGGGCGTCGGGGCCAAGGCGGTCAAGGAGGTCACCTATCACGCCCGTCTGGCGTCCGACTGGGTGGTTCGCCTCGGCGACGGCACCGAGGAAAGCCGGCGGCGGATGACCGAGGGCTTGGACTGGACCTGGCGTTTCGTTGACGAATTGTTCGAGGTCGATGCGTCCGAAGCTGAGTTGGTCGCCGTGGGCGTGGCCGTTGACCGGCCGGCGTTGCGCCCGGCATGGGATGCCCGGGTCGGTGATGTTCTGGGTCGCGCGGGCCTGTCGGCTCCAATCGTGAAGCGGGGCGTTTCCGGTGGCCGGACCGGACGACACAGCGAGCACCTCGGCCACATGCTGGGTGAAATGCAGTTCCTCTCCCGGGCCTATCCGGACGCGGTCTGGTGACCGTGTGCCAGACGCTGACCGTGCCGGACGCTGCGCTTGAAGCCGTGCTCGCTGGTGTTCCCGATCCCGAAATCCCGGTCGTCACGGTGGTCGATCTCGGCATCCTTCGGGGAGTTCGAGTACGGCCTGACGGTGGGCGGGAAGTGGTCCTGACGCCCACCTACACCGGTTGCCCTGCAACCTTGGCCATCGAGGCGAGCGTGCGCTCAGGGCTCGATGCTGCAGGTTTTAGGGACGTGACAGTGGTCACAGAGCTGTCGCCGCCGTGGAGCACAGACTGGATTACAGACGCCGGCAGAGAAAAATTACGTGCCTATGGGATCGCTCCGCCGGAGAAGGACGCGGCTCGAAACAGCCTCAAGCCTGAAGCACCAGCCCAATGCCCCCAGTGCGGCTCTTGTCGCACCCATGAAGTCAGCCGCTTTGGATCGACTCCATGCAAGGCGCTTTGGCGCTGCGAGGCCTGCGCCGAGCCCTTTGATCGCTTTAAATGCCTCTAGGCCCATCATGACCGCAAAGTCGGATTTCCACAGGCTACGGGTCGCCGAGGTTCGTCGCGAGACCGTTGACGCGGTGTCCATCCTGTTCGATGTGCCCGATAGGCTGGCGTCGGTCCTGGCGTTTGAACCGGGTCAATACCTGACCCTACGCCACGAGATCGCTGGCGAAGACATTCGCCGCAACTATTCCGTCTGCGCCTCGCCACTGGACGGCGAGCTGCGCGTCGCTGTCAAACGGGTCGGTGGTGGTCGCTTTTCCACCTTTGCCAACGAAACGCTGCAGGCCGGCGATCTGCTGGACGTGCTCAAGGCAGCCGGACATTTCACGGCGACCTTCGATCCGGCCAAGGCACGGACCTATGTTGCGTTCGCCGCAGGCTCTGGGATTACGCCGGTGTTGTCCCTGGTCAAGACCGCGCTGCTGGTCGAACCCGAAAGCCGGTTTACAGTCTTCTACGGTAACCGCGTGAGCGCCAACATCCTGTTCCAGGAAGAGCTTTCGGCGCTCAAGAACCGTTTCATGGGTCGGCTGTCTGTCTTTCATTTTCTTACGAGCGAGGAAGAGGAGATCGCCCTCTTCAACGGTCGCCTGGACCGAGCCAAATGCGACGAAATCCTCGACTGTCTCGTCGAACCATCCGAAATTGATCTGGCTTTCGTCTGTGGCCCCGAAGACATGATGCAGGCCGCCGAGCAAGCTCTGCAGGCTACCGGTGTGCCGGCGTCCAGGATCCTGTTGGAACGCTTCGCCAACGCGGGGTCCAGCGCCATCCTCGACGAGGCGGCAAAGGCCCGAGTCCAGGCTGCGGCGGGAATTCTCATGCGTGTTGTTCTTGATGGCCGTAGGCTCACCGTCGCCTTCGACGCCGACCAGGGCAATATTCTTGACAGCGTCCGAGCCGCGGGAGCTCCGGCGCCCTTTGCCTGCAAGGGCGGCGTTTGCGCCACCTGCAGGGCCAAGCTTATCGAGGGCAGAGTTGAGATGCGGATCAACTACGGCCTGACGCCAGAAGAGGTGGCACAGGGCTACGTGTTGACCTGCCAGTCAACGCCAGTCGGCGAAGGCGTTGTCTTGAGCTATGACGCATGATGGACTTAGGGCTTGTCGCCGTATGTGGGGCTGGGGCAATGGGCTCCGGCATTGCCCAAGTCGCCGCTCAGGCGGGTCACTCCGTAGTCGTCTTTGACACCTCGGACGCGGCGCTCGCTCGTGGCCTGACGGCTGTCCAGACCAGCCTCGCCGGCCTGATCAAGCGCGGACGATTGAGTTCCGCGGCAGCTGAGGCGTTCGCGTGCAAAATCGCATGGACGACCCGGATTGAAGACATCGGCGATGCGGTGCTCGTGATCGAGGCCATCATCGAGGACGCCGATAGTAAAGCGAAACTGTTTGATCGCATCGAGGCCGTCGTCGCCGAAACGGCCATCCTGGCCACCAATACGTCTTCGCTTGCGGTGTCGGGGCTGGCTGCGGTTCGCGCGGTCCCCGGCCGGTTCCTGGGACTTCATTTCTTCAATCCGGCGCCGGTGATGAAGCTTGTCGAGGTGATCCGCGGCGTCGCGACAGAACCGGCTGTGGTTGATGAAGCGATGCGGCTGATGGGCGCCTGGGGCAAGTCTGCTATCTGCGTGCGCGACGTTCCCGGCTTTATCGTCAATCGGGTCGCGCGGCCTTATTACGCTGAAGGATTCCGCGCCTTGGGCGAAGGCGCGGCTCGACCTGAGGTGCTCGACACCCTGTTCCGAAAAGCGGCCGGTTTTCGCATGGGGCCGCTGGAGCTGGCCGATTTGATCGGTCAGGACATCAATTTCGCGGTCGCGAGGTCAGTCCATGACGCCTGTTTCGGCACGCCCCGTTTTACGCCCCAGCATGCCCAAGGGGCGCTGGTCGAGGCGGGCCTGCTCGGCCGGAAATCGGGACGCGGCGTTTATGACTATCGTATCGGCGGCGCGCCAACCGTCGACGGGCCCGGCGAGTCAGAGACGCCAGGCCACATCGTTATCGGTGCGGAGGTCGATCCCGTGTTGGCCAGCCTCGTCGTCGCTGCTGGCGGTATCCCCGGCGGCATTCCGAGCAATTGCATTGAGGCTGACGGTGTGTTGGTCGCCATCTCTGACGGCCGCCTTGCCGCAACCTGGGCCGAGCAGCACGGCAAACCCGTGGTCCTCCTGGATTGGAGCGCTCGGGATTCGGAATCGTGCGGCTTCGCGGTCTCCGCGGCGGCGGCGCTGCCGGTTGCCAGAGGCTTACTGGCGGCTATCGGTCGCGAGGCGCTCGAACTGGCGGATAGGCCGGGTTTGATTATTCTCCGAACACTGGGCCAGGTGGCCAATGCGGCAGGCGATGCTGTTCGCGATCGGGTCGCCGAACCGGCCGAAATCGACCAGGCGATGCGGATTGGCGCCAACTATCCCTTTGGCCCCTTGGCATGGGCCGAAGCCTATGGCCACGCACGACTAATCCGAACCATGGAAAACATAGCTCGCAAAACGGGCGAAGCGATGTACCAGCCTTCAGATTACTTCCGGAGCACGCCATGAGCCAGTCTTCGGATATTCTGATCGTGGAACGCCCGGCCGTTGGCGTATTTGTCCTCAGGATGAACCGGCCGGATCAGCGCAACGCGCTGGCGACCAGTCTTCTCACCGCACTCGCCGATGCTCTTGGGGCTGCGGCCGAAAACGACGCGGTGCGCTGCGTCGTCGTCACAGGATCCGAGCGGGTCTTTGCGGCCGGTGCTGATATCAGAGAAATGGCATCCAAAACCGGCGCAGGAGCGCTTCTCGATGTCCGAGGGGGATTGTGGTCGCGAATCCGAGGGTTTCCCAAACCTCTGGTAGGGGCTGTCGAAGGTTTGTGTCTCGGCGCTGGCCTTGAACTCTTGATGTGCTGCGACCTCGCCGTCGCCGCCGAGGGTGCGCAATTTGGCCAACCCGAGACAAACCTCGGCATCATCCCCGGCGCGGGTGGGACAGCGACACTCCCCCGGTTGGTGGGTCGCGCCGCCGCAATGAAGCTGGTTCTGCTGGGCGATCCCATCGATTCGGGACAAGCGCTCGCGCTCGGGTTGGTGTCACATGTCTCGGCCACCGGACAGGCTTTAGAGGCCGCGCTCGACCTCGCTTCCCGACTGACCGCAAGGGCACCGCTGGCGCTGCGTCAGGCCAAGGCAATGATCTCGGCGGCGTTTGATCTGCCCCATTCAGCGCATCTGGCTGCGGAACGTCAGGCGTTCGCAGTGCTGTTCGCGACGGACGACAAGGAGGAGGGCGTCTCAGCCTTCGTAGAAAAACGCACCCCCCAATGGAAAGGGCGCTAGCGCCACCCCGCTCCCCGTCGAAGGGCTCGACCCGGTCGCTCGGTGCTGTCATTCCAACGCCAACTCGTCTCCAGTCGGCGCATTGAGGGCGGGGGCGGCGATCGCCAGGTTTCGAGCGACTTCCACTCGACCAAGGCGGCCGAGCGGTGGGCCTTGAAACGATCTCTGCTGATGAGGTGGCGGTTCTGGTTGAAGTGGTCATGTCAATTGGCGTCTAAAAGGGACCCCCTATCGGCGTGCAATAGGGACCCCCCTGTGAGGCCCAGGAGGGCGGTGACGAGCGCACCGCTTGCGGGGGTTGGGGCGTAGGGAGGGCGTAGCCCGACTGGAGGCTTAACCCCCGCTTGGCGTTCTTGTTGGCGGGGTCAGCTGCGGTGTTTGAAGCGCCAGCTGTCGTTGCCGGTCTCGACGATGTCGCAGTGGTGGGTGATGCGGTCGAGCAGGGCCGTCGTCATCTTGGGATCGCCGAACACGGTCGGCCATTCACCGAAGG
>Ga0247843_1001488_pt1 | contig 47254 bp, 40 predicted proteins | sample LaCruzMarch2017__FD_192420 | JGI IMG/M metagenome (GOLD analysis project Ga0247843, IMG submission 192420) | Freshwater microbial communities from meromictic Lake La Cruz, Castile-La Mancha, Spain - LaCruzMarch2017_8m | ecosystem: Environmental > Aquatic > Freshwater > Lake | place: Spain...
TCATCGCCTACATCACCGCAGGGGATCCGGATTTAAAATCCACACCCGCACTTGTCGCCGCCCTTGAGCAATCGGGTGTGGATATCGTCGAACTGGGCGTTCCCTTTTCGGATCCCTTGGCTGATGGCGCGACCATTCAAGCCGCCTCGAGCCGGGCGCTGGATGCCGGAGCCACCTTGGCCGGCGTGCTCGATGCCGTGCGAGAAATCCGCCTCCATTCCGAGATTCCCATCGTGCTCTTCACCTATCTGAATCCCGTCTACGTTTACGGATTCGACCGGTTCCATGCGGATGCCGCCGCCGCCGGCGCGGATGGGCTCTTGATCCTCGACCTCCCGCCCGACGAAGCCGCGCGCAATGTGGAGCTGATGAAATCCCACGGCCTGCTCTCGATCCGCCTCATCGCGCCAACGACTCCACCCGCGCGCATGGAACTGATCGCCAAGTCGGCAGAGGGTTTCATCTACTATGTCTCACGCGAGGGCGTGACGGGTGAACAGACAAGCCTCTCATCCGACATTGCCGCCCAGGTGGCCGAGATCAAAAAACACACCACCCTGCCTGTTGCGGTCGGGTTTGGCATTTCCACACCGGATCAGGCGGCCGAAGTCGCGAAGGAATCCGATGCCGTTGTCGTGGGTAGTGCCATCGTGCGCCGAATCGGCGAGTATGGGAAATCGTCTGAGCTCGTGCAGAAGGTCGTAGAATTCGTCTCGCCCATAGCAGCTGCGGTGAAAAAAAACGGCGCTTGATGAACCCCTCCCCGGTGCACGGTGCTGCGGAGGTTCCCCTCACGGGATGCGATGCTTATTTCCTCGCTATCGAGGATCTCATGGCTGTCGGGAGCCAAGGCCGCCATATCGGCCTCACTGTTCTTGAGCTTGAGAACGCGCTCGATATCGGCGCCCTGCGCGATGCCATCAGGCGCTTCTCCCTCTCCCACCCTCTGCTGCATGGCAAATTCCGGCGCACTTGGGCTTTCGGCGCACCATTCTGGCAAACGCCGGATATCCTCTCCCCCGATGCCGTGCCATTGCTGATCCAGCCTGCTGACACGGATTCCGATGCCCATTGTAGAAGCCTTCTCCAATCCAGCGGAGAACATTTTTTGGAAATCCATGTCATTCCCGGCAGCGACAAGACCATGCTCGTGGCCAAGTGGTCACATCTGCTTTTCGATGGACGCGGGGCCGAATTGGCCTTGCAGGAAATTGCGCGTCTGGCGCTGACACCCTCGGAGCCTTCCCGTCCCGTCTCCTCTTGGAGCATACCCTTTCCAGCGCCTTCAGGTTTTTTAAAACAATGGAAGGCCACGCATGCCTTCGTCGAGCGGCATCATGAAATGAAGCCCTCGGATTTCCGTTCCCTCGGCGGGCCGCAACCCCGAGCAGGCGCGCCCGCATTCCGCATCGTGCGTTTCTCGCGCGAGGAGACCTCCCTTCTGCTCCAGCGCGCCGCGCGGATGACGGGGGGGATTTTTCAGATGCCATATTTTTTTGCAGCCGCCGCCAAGGCACATGCCGCTGTGTTCCAGACACGAGGAGAGAAACCTGCCTCGTATGTCAGTCCGGTGCCTGTGCAGGCGCGAAAGCCCAGAGCGCGACATCCGATTTTTCAAAACCAGGTCACCGTGCTGCACTTCAAACTCCAGCACACCGATACCGACGACTTGGAGAAGTCCACCGCATCGATCCATGCCCAGTTCGAGGCCTCCGTGCGTGTGGGTATGGAGGCTTCATCAGCCACAGTTCTTTGGTGGATGAGGCGCCTGCCAACATGGCTTTACCGTCGCTTTCTTCAAAACGACACCTGCGGCGAAATCGTGTCTTTTTTTCAATCCCACACCGGCGAGTTTCTGCCGAACGTCGGAGAGATGTGCGGGGCGCGAATCACAAACGGCTGGCATATCCCATCGGTTGCGCAGCCGCCCGGGAGTGGGATTTTTTTTAGTGAACGCGAGGGACGCCTCACTGCCACAATTTCGTGGAGGGATGGCACGCTAAGCATGGAAGAAGCCGTGATCATGGAATTGAGCTTGCGAGGAGATCTTCTCGGTGCGTGATCTTGATCCCTGTCCGGCAGACAGGTAGGAATAGAATTCTTTCTTATGAAACCAGTCACCATCTACGACACGACACTGCGCGACGGCACCCAGGGAACTGGGATTTCCTTTTCAGTCCTCGACAAGATTCGTGTCGCCCAGAAGTTGGACTCGTTTGGCGTTGACTTTATCGAGGGCGGCTGGCCTGGGTCGAACCCGCGAGATGCGGCATTTTTCGCCGAGGCGGCGAAGCTCACTTGGAAAAACGCTCGCATCGCAGCCTTCGGAAGCACCCGCCGGGGAAGCATCGCCGTGGAGGCCGATGCCCAAGTGCGCGTGCTCCTCGAGGCTCAGACGCCGATTGTCACGATCGTTGGCAAAACTTGGCTCCTCCATGTCACCGAGGTTTTAAATGTCACGGCCGAGGAAAATCTTTCCATGATTGCCGACACGGTGGCCCACCTCAAAAAGCATGGCCGCGAGGTGTTCTACGATGCCGAACATTTCTTCGACAGCTTCAAGGATGATCCAGAATACTCCCTGCAAACCCTGCGCGCCGCGCGGGATGCCGGAGCCGATCTCCTCGTGCTTTGCGACACAAACGGGGGAACTCTTCCCGGAGAAATCCGGCACATCACATCCACAGTCCTAGCCGAGCTCAAATGCCCAGTCGGCATCCACACGCACAATGATTGCGGTCTTGGCGTAGCAAACGCCCTCGCCGCGATCGAGGCCGGAGCCTGCCAAGTGCAGGGAACTATCAACGGCTACGGCGAGCGCGTGGGAAATTGCAATCTCACCACCATCATTCCCACTCTGCAGGTAAAAATGGGTATCGCGTGCGTGCCCGACCTCACCGCACTGCGCGAGGTCTCCCGCTTCGTGGACGAGTTGGCCAATGTGCCTCAAGACATACGCGCCCCCTACATCGGCACGGCAGCCTTCACCCACAAAGGCGGCCTCCATGTTCATGCCGTGCAAAAAATTTCCCGCACCTACGAGCACATGAATCCAGCTTTAGTGGGGAACTCGCAGACAATCCTCGTTTCCGATATGTCGGGCCAGAGCAACATTCTCGCGAAGGCCTCCGAGCTGGGGTTCAAATTCCAAAAGGGTGCGCCCGAGGTCTCGGCGATTCTCAAAAAGGTGAAGGAAATCGAGTCGCAGGGTTACGAATTCGAGGCGGCCGACGCCTCCTTCGCGCTCCTCATACGACGAACACTCGGGTGCCACACACCGCTTTTCGATCTCAAGGAATACCATTGTTCATTCCGCCAATCGAATCAGCATGCCTTCACAACCTGCGAAGCCACCGTCAAACTCCACGCCTCCGGTCGCTCCGAATACACCGTGGAGGAGGGCGATGGTCCGGTGAACGCCCTTGATGCCGCGCTGCGCAAGGCTCTGCGGCCTTTTTACATCTGGATCGATGAAGTGCGCCTCACGGACTACAAAGTTCGCATCATTGACGGCACACGCGGCACCGCAGCCAAAACCCGTGTGCTCATTGTCTCGACCGACGGCAAATCCACCTGGGGAACAGTGGGCGTTTCGGACAATATCATCGAGGCGAGCTGGCTCGCGCTTGTGGATAGTTATGAGTTTTACGGCCTGCGCGCCGTGCCCGAGTTGCCTTAAGCTTGCGGATCGCCGTAGAACTTTACGCCCATCTCGATTTTTTCCCTGCCGTTGGCAACACGCCACTTGTTGGAATCGCGAAGCGAGTAGATGCAACCACAGTATTCTTGTTGATAGAAATTCTCGCGCTTTGAGATTTCCAACATGCGCTGCGCCCCTCCGCCTTTGCGCCAATTGAATGTCCAGTAGGTGATGTCCGGATATTTCGCCGCCGCGCGCTCCCCGCAACCATTGATCTGATCCATGTCTTTCCAACGCGAGATGCCAAGACAACTGGTGATGACGGGAAATCCGTTCTCATGCGCATACAGGGCTGTCCTCTCGAACCGCATATCAAAACACATCGTGCAGCGGACTCCCTTCTCGGGTTCCCACTCCAAGCCCTTTGCACGCGCGAACCAATTGTCCGTGTCGTAGTCCGCATCGATGAAAGCAATGCCCTCCTTTTCCGCGAAACGGATGTTCTCGGACTTCCGCAGTTCGTATTCCTCCCGAGGGTGGATATTCGGGTTATAGAAATAAATCGTATAGTCAATCCCCGAGGCCGCCATGGCCTCCATCACCTCTCCCGAGCAGGGCGCGCAGCACGAATGCAGCAAGACTTTCTTTTCTCCTCCCGGCGGATTCAGAATAGGCCTTGTGTTCATGGGGCCACTTACTCCTAAATTGCGGCACATTTTACAAGCAGACAAAGGGTCCGGTCTCTTTCAAATACCTCTCAGCAATCGGCAAGCTGGATTTTCCAACCAGAGGGGATAAGCTCGCGCCCCATGAAGTATATTTTCGTGACAGGCGGCGTGGTGAGTTCTCTGGGAAAAGGATTGGCGGCGGCATCGCTCGGCACGCTGCTGGAACTCAGGGGCCTCAAAGTCGTCCTTCAAAAACTCGACCCTTATCTGAATGTAGACCCCGGCACGATGAATCCGTTTCAACACGGTGAGGTCTATGTTTTGGCCGACGGAGCTGAAACCGACTTGGATCTCGGTCACTACGAGAGGTTCACAAATTGTGTTCTCACACGGGCAAACAACCTCACAAGCGGCCAAGTCTATGAAACTGTCCTCGCCAAGGAACGCCGTGGCGATTACCTCGGCAAAACCGTTCAGGTCATTCCTCATATCACAGACGAAATAAAATCCCGCATCCGCGAGGTCGGCGCGGATTCCGGCGCCGACATTGTCATCACGGAAATCGGCGGCACCACAGGCGACATCGAGGGCCTGCCTTTCCTGGAAGCCATCCGCCAATTCATTCTGGAAGTGGGAAGCGGCAACGCGATCATCATGCATGTCACCCTTGTGCCATTCATCAAAGCGGCCGGTGAACTCAAAACAAAACCCACCCAGCAAAGCATCGCCAAACTGCGTGAGATTGGTCTTCAGCCACAGGTTTTGATTTGCCGCACCGAGATGCCGCTCGTCGAGGAGGTCCGCCAGAAACTCTCCCTGTTTTGCAATGTGCCTTTGGATGCGGTGATCGAAGCGGGCGATGTCGCCCACACCATCTACGAAGCCCCTCTGAATCTTCGCGAAGAGGGCCTGGATTCCACAGTCTGCCGGCTACTCAACCTGGAAACCAAGGATCCAAACCTTTCCAACTGGAAACGATTCGTCCAGCGCGTCATCGCACCAAAAAAACGCGTCCGCATCGCGATCGTTGGAAAATACATCGAGCTGCAAGATGCCTACAAGAGCATCTACGAATCTCTCACTCACGCCGGAGCCGCGAATGACTGCGGCATCGATATGGTTCTTGTGGATGCCGAGGACATCGAGATCGAGGGTGCCGAAAAATACCTTCAAGGCGTCGCAGGCATTCTTGTTCCGGGCGGCTTTGGAGACCGAGGCGTCGAGGGAAAAATCAAAGCCGCCCGCTACGCCCGCGAGTCGCGCACACCGTTTCTCGGGCTCTGCCTGGGCATGCAGGTGGCCACTATCGAATTTGCGCGGAGTGTGTGCGGCCTCGAGGGTGCCAACAGCACGGAATTCGATCCAGATACCAAGCATCCCGTCATCGCGATCTTGGAGGATCAGAAGGATGTCACGGACAAAGGTGGATCGATGCGACTCGGCACTTGGCAGACCAAGATTCTCGAGGGTTCGCTGGCCCACGCGGTTTACGGAAAAACCGAAGCCTCCGAGCGCCATCGCCACCGCTACGAGTTCAACATGCATTACCGCCAGATCCTTGAGGAAAAGGGGTTCGTCATTTCAGGAACCTCCCCCGACGGAAACCTCGTCGAGTTGGTAGAACTCAAAAATCATCCTTGGTATCTGGCCTGCCAATACCATCCCGAGTTCCAGTCCAAACCCAATGCACCACATCCGCTCTTTAAGGCCTTCATCTCGGCCTCCCTCGCAAACGAGGAGTGATCAAGCCCGCCCTGTGCAGGGTCGCTGAATCGAAAGCCCGCAGCATGGTTTGATTATGGAATTCCTGAAAATAGCCATTCTTCTCGTGCTCGGTCTCGCTTACGCTACGCTGGTTTCGCGGGCGGCGAGGTTCGCCTTGCTGCAAGGGCCTTTCTTCCCCTCTCAAACTTGGAGGTGGCCAGAGACACTTCTTACCACAGGGGTCGTTGTTTTTTTTCTGTTGATGGCTATCCCCTCTTTCACAGCCCCTCCCGTGCGGATTGATCTGAAGGCCATCGAGTCCGCACTCGGGCTCTATGGCTCGATTATTCTTTTTGTCGTTGGATTTCTCGTCTTTCGAAATGTGAATCCCATCCAGGCATTCGGGCTCCGCTGGCGCTCCTGGCCTCAGGGGATTGTAGCAGTCACTATCACGCTGTCCCTTGTCCTTCCTGCGATTTACGCGGCGCAGTGGATTGGATATTTTTTGTGCGGTCCGGAAAGCGATCCTCAGCCCATCGTATCCTTTCTTATCGAGCATCAGAGCCTTCGGGATCGTCTGTCGGTCGTCTTGATAGCCGTTGTCGCGGCGCCGCTCGCAGAGGAGCTCATTTTTCGCGGCTGTCTCTACGGCATCCTCCGGCAAATAGGCGGAAGGTTGCCGGCTATTGCTGTCTCTTCTTTGCTCTTCGCCTTGATTCACGGCCACGCCCCCTCGCTCGCTGGGCTGATGATTCTATCCGTAGGTTTATCACTTTTGTATGAGAAGACAGGCTCCCTTTGGGCACCCATCCTACTCCACGCCGCTTTCAACGGTCTCAGCATTTACGGCACACTCCAGTGGCCGGATCTCATGAAATGAAAGCCTGCGCCGAGGACAAACTCCTGCACGCACTCCTGCGTTTCGTGCCCATATCAAAAAACCAACCGCTCGGCCCGGGCGATGACTGCGCGGCCATCAAATGCGGAAAACCCGGAACGCTCATCCTCCTGAAGACAGATTGTATCGCCGAGGATATTCATTTTCTGAGGTCGCACGATCCGGCCAAGGTCGGATGGAAGGCACTTTGCCGTCCACTGAGCGACATCGCCGCGATGGGCGGCTCGCCCGCCGAGGCCCTGATTACATTTTTCTCACCGCCGGACATTGATCCCTCCTACTGGAAGAAATTTTACCGGGGGCTCGGCCGTGCCGCGCGGCAATTTGGCGTCACCATCGCCGGGGGCGAAATGTCCCGCCAGAAATCCGGGATTGCTGTCTCGGTCATGCTCACCGGCCACATTGATGCCAAGCACCTCCTCACGCGCTCAGGCGGAGAACCAGGCGATCTACTCTTCGTCACCGGACAGCTCGGCGGTTCAATCGCAGGACACCATTTAAATTTCACTCCCCGCCTTAAGGAGGGTCAGTGGCTCGCAAAAAATATCCACCCGTCCGCTATGATGGATATCAGCGACGGACTTGGGAGCGACCTACCCCGCCTTGCCAGAGCCAGTGGGTGCGGGTTTGAAGTCCATCGCGAGTCCATCCCCCGCCGGAAAGGCGCTGATGTCCATGGGGCTCTCTCCGACGGCGAAGACTACGAATTATTGGTTGCTATCCCTCCCAAAAAAGCTTCGCTTTTACAAAAAAAGTGGAATGCCGCTTTTCCTGAAACCCGCCTGACTCAGATTGGCGCGCTGACTCCTCCCCAACCTGCCCCTCCCGACTGGCCAGGAGGTTGGGACCACTTTAAAGAGCCGCCCAAAACAAATCGACGGCGACAGAGAAAAGGGAGCCAATCGTGAGTTCACGAAATTCGTTCCATCGCGTATAAAGACCCTATCCATGAAAACCCCAAACCTCCTTGAAATCCTCGCCACACCCAGCCCTTCAGGATGGGAAAAAGAAGGCCAACGCCTTTGGATGAAAAATGTGACTCCGCATGCGGACCGTATGGAGTCGGATCCCCACGGAAACGCTTGGGCCGTGCTGGAGGGCTCGGACGCCAAGGCTCCGCGGGTCATGCTGGAAGCGCATGCGGATGAGATCGGATTTATTGTCAGGCATGTCGATGAGAACGGGTTTCTCGCAATCGGCCCGATCGGCGGCTCCGACCGCACGCTGGCGTCGGCCCGGAGGATTCGGCTCTTTGGATCGAAGGGAATCGTTCAGGGGGTTATTGGAAACACTGCGATTCACTTGCGCGACACTTCCAAGGACAAACCTGCCGAGTGGAAGGAGCTCTTTATCGATGTTGGAGCTTCGTCGGCAAAGGATATCGAAAAACTGGGCCTCCGTGTCGGAACTCCAGCCATTTTCGTCGATGACGCGATGGAATTTTCCGACGGACTCATCGTCGGGCGCGCCCTGGACAACCGGATCGGCGGGTTCATCCTTGCAAACATTCTCGCCGACCTGCACTCGAACAAAAAACGCCCACACGCCTCCACATATGCGGTCAACGCCGTGCAGGAGGAAATCGGTTGCCGTGGAGCCCAGATGGCTGCACACCGTATCCGCCCATCCGTCGCGATTGTCTTTGATGTCACACATGCCACGGATACACCCGGCATCAATGTGAAAGAGCACGGCCTTGTCAAACTGGGCAAAGGTCCAACGATTTCTCATGGCGCGGCGAACCATCCTCTCGTTATGCAGCGCCTCATTGAAGTCGCCGAGAAACAAAAAATTCCGCTGCAGCATGAAGCCGTATCCCGCAGCACCAGCACGGACGCCGATGTGATCTACACAAGCCGCGATGGCGTCGCCTGCGGACTGATCTCGGTCCCGCTGCGCTACATGCACTCGCCGGTCGAAATGATCTCCCTCGAGGATGCTAAAAACGCTGCCAAGCTTGCAGCAGCATTTATTAGAAGCATCCAAAAATCCGATACATTCCGAATGCTCGGTTAAAGAGCGCAAAAAAAAATTGCGGGTGCCGCACTTCAAGTTCGTTCAGCAGCCTGCATTTCGGCGGCAATGGCACGGAGTGCCTCTAGAGGCGATGGGGCGCCGGTGATTGGACGTCCGATCACCAGATAGTCCGCACCCGCCCGCATGGCATCCCCCGGGGTCATGATGCGTTTCTGGTCACCGACATCGCTTCCCACAGGGCGCACGCCGGGAGTCACAATCACGAGGCTGTTGCCAAATTTTTCACGCAGCGGGCGGATTTCGCGAGGGCTCGCCACGATGCCTCGCAGACCGCAGCGGAGGCCCATCTCCGCAAGATGGAGGACCTGCTCCTCGGCGGTGAGGGGAACGCCAACGGCGCGCAGCGACTCGTCATCCATGCTTGTGAGCACACTCACGCCGAGCACGAGGGTGCTTGATCCCTTTGCCGCCGCAACGGACTCGGAAACCATCTGCGGGCCGCCACAAAGGTGAATGGTCGTCATATTCACTCGCAAGCGAACAGCGGAATGCACGGCCTCGCGGGCGGTGTTGGGGATGTCGTGAAACTTCAGATCCAAAAAAATCCGTGCCCCGATGGATTGAAGTTTGGAGACGATCGAGGGTCCCTCGGCGGTGAAAAGCTGGAGGCCGACTTTGAAAAGGCAGCCCTCGCTGGCAAGGGGTTCGACAAGGCGAAGAGCCGAGGATGCGTCGGGCGCATCCACGGCAACGATGATTTTTTCTTTGGCGGATACGGTCATTCGCGGATAGTTCGGAGCGCATGACAATTGACGCCCCGGCCAAAGTCAACCTCACGCTCCGCGTGCTGGGGCGACGCGATGACGGATTCCACGAGATCGAAACTCTCATGGCCCCGATCAGTTTGGTGGATCAACTGGACATCAATCTCCGTGAAGACCATGCCATTCATCTCACATGCAGCGATTCGAGTATCCCAACCGATGCATCGAACCTTGCCCACCGCGCGGCGGCGGCGTTTTTGAAACACACCGGGCTGAGCTTCGGCGTTGATATCCATATCAAAAAAAACATTCCGCATGGAGCGGGCCTTGGCGGCGGCAGCAGTGATGCGGCCGCCGTTCTTGTCGCCCTCGACCGCATACTTGAAACAAACATGCCCGTGGAGGAACTCGAGCATGTTGCTGCAACGATGGGATCCGACATCCCGTTTTTCATTCGCAGGCACCCAGCCATCTGCCGAGGCCGAGGGGAGATCATCGAACCCTTTGAAGGATTGCCCAATGCAGACATCCTGCTGGTGAAGCCCCCGTTTCCGGTTTCCACCCCGTGGGCGTATCAGGCATGGGCCAACTCACAAAAACCTTCAGCAACTTTTGAGCCGTTTCATGGTTCTATCTCTCTTGTGAATGACCTCGAGGCTCCAGTGTTCTCCAAATATCTTCTTCTCCCCGTTTTGAAGGCTGCGCTGCGCGAGCATCCGAGCGTTTCAGCAGCCCTGATGTCCGGCTCGGGGTCCACCATTTTTGCCATTCTTCGGGATTCGGCCCAGGGAATCGAAGAGTGGATCCACAAGGAATTCGGCGAATCCTTCCAGTCCTTCCGTGCGCGGTTGATCACGGCAAAGGGGGAGCCCCTTTTCTAATGCCGCTCGACGATACCGAACTCATGCAGCGCACGGCTTCGGGTGATGAGCGCGCGTTTGAGGAGCTCATCGAGCGGTATCAGATGCTGGTCATCGGCACGATTGCCAAGATGCTTGGGGATGCCAGCACGGCTGAGGACTTGGCGCAGCAGGTTTTCATCCGCGTCTGGCAGGCGGCACCGCGTTATAGGGCCACCGCCAAGTTCACGACCTGGTTAATGACGATCACCCGCAACCTGGTCTGCAACGAAACGCGGCGGCGCGGCCGAGCGCGGCTTTTTCCTATGGAGCATGAGGATGGGACACCGCGCGAGATTCATGATCTTGGGTCGGTGGAACCTGGGCATCGACTTCAGGAGAAGGAATTGCAGGACGCCATCGAGATGGCCATCGCCTCATTACCCGAGCAGCAGCGCTTGGCTCTGATTCTCCGCCGCTACGAAGACATGGCCTACGAGGAGATAGCCGCTGTCTTGGAAACGACGGTGCCCTCGGTGAAAAGCCTACTCTTTCGTGCGCGCGAGGCGTTACGCTCCAAGCTGGCGAAGTTTCTGGACGATTCCTTCTAACTGCGGCCGATGCTGGTGTAGCGGAAGCCGGCGGCACGCACAGTCTCGGGATCGAGGATATTGCGTCCGTCAAAGATGAGCGGTGTGTGCATCACATTGCGGAGTTCGGCCAGGTCGACCTTGGTGAATTCCTTCCACTCGGTGGCGATGATGAGGGCCTCGGCGCCTGTGGCCGCCTCGAGCGGCGAGTTCGCCACGCGGGCTCCGTCAATCAGTTTAAACTCAAGGGCCTTCTCAGTGCCTTTGGGATCGTAGACGGCCACCTCGGCACCCTCTGAGACCAGGTCGCGCACGACATCAATCGCGACAGACGAGCGCACATCGTCAGTGTCTGGTTTGAAGGTGAGTCCCCAAACGGCAACTTTTTTATCCTTCAGCACCCAGAGGGATTCGCGGATTTTGTCGAGGAAGCGCTCACGCTGGCTGAAGTTGATTTTTTCGACTTCTTTGAGGAGTGAAAATGGGACACCAAGATTTTCGCTGATGGCAATGAAAGCGGCGATGTCCTTCGGGAAGCAAGATCCGCCGTAGCCGATGCCGGCATTGAGGAAGTTGCGTCCGATCCGTCGATCCATGCCGATACCGTCGGCGACTTTCTCGACATCCGCTCCGCTGGCTTCGCAGATGCGGGCCACCGCGTTGATGTAGGAAATTTTGAGCGCCAAGAAGGAATTGGCAGCATGTTTGATCAACTCAGCCGAGTTGATGTCGGTAACGAGGACCGGTGCCATGAATGGCTCGTAGATTTTTTGCATCAGGGCAACGGCCCGTTCGCTGTTCCCACCGATAACGATACGGTCGGGTTTCATGAGGTCTGGCACGGCGCAGCCTTCGCGCAGGAACTCGGGATTGCTCACCACATCGAACTCCGCGCCGGTCTTGTTGTAGCGGCGGATTGTGTCGGCAACCTTCTCGCCGGTCTTCACTGGCACGGTGCTCTTGTCCACAATGACGCGGTATTGGCCTTGCTTGAGGACGGCTGCAATTTCGCGAGCCACCTTCTCGATGTAGGATAAATCGACGCTACCGTCCGCCTGGGGAGGAGTTGGCACGGCGATGAAGACCACGTCGGAGTTGTCCACCCCCTCTTCGGTGCTTGTTGTGAAGTGGAGACGCTTTGCAGCCACATTGCGATGGATCAACTCCTCGAGGCCGGGCTCGTAGATTGGCACTTTCCCAGCGAGCAGCTGCTGAACTTTTTTCTCGTTGTTGTCCACGCAGATGACCGTGTGGCCGACTTCGGCGAAGCAGGCACCCGAGACCAATCCGACATATCCCGAACCAATAATGCAGAGTTTCATGTGTTGTTGTGTTGTAAAAAAATTAATCAACCGCTCCGGCGGGCTGATCCGTCGGGCCAGGACTGAAGCCAAAAGGCAGGCTGATCTGGGGCGCGTCCTTAAGAGTCATCATGAGAAGAAACCCAATTTCCTGATCCCCTCCCAAGTTGTCACGCACCTCGGCCCCGAGGGAAGCCACCCAGCTTGTGAGGTCGCGATTGATGAAATAACGCTGGTATTGCATGACCTGCGATTCGAATTCGTATTGTTCGTAGAGGCTCACGCTCCAGTTGTCGTTGATGCGCCAATAGGCGTAGAAATCGAGCTGGCTGTTATCGGAAAAATTGGGATTCCCATCGATGTATCGATGCCCGATGGAGAAGCGGAAATCCCGCGCCGGCATGAAACTCAAGTTGGTGTTGACCTCGGTGAAGCCTTCTGTGACCAGAGGAATCTGGGAGGCAATCGAAAGGGAGCTCCACGGAACGGGATTGAACTGAATGACATTAAAGAAGTTCGAAATCGGTGCATCCGAGTAAGGATTTTCCATGTTCACATCCGCGAAGGAATTCAGGGTGAACCACTGGTAGGTGGCGTTGTTGCGGCGCGTCTGGAGACGCTGGGAAACGCCGAGGCGCGTGATGTTCCAAGTGTCGAGCGAGTCAATCGCAGTGAATTGCGGGAAGTCGATTGGCAGGAGTTGGGTGGACTGCACCACGCGGTCAAACTGGTAGATATTTTCCGGACTCTCGCCCATGTTGTAGACACCCGAGTAGTTCAGATACGGTTCGACGACATGGCGCAGACCATCGAGCCCGAGCCAGCGGCTCTGGACCTGCTCGAAGGCGCGCGACATTTTGGTGGAAACAGTGACGCCGTAGTTCGCGATGGGGCGGAAGACCCCGCTCTTGGTTTCAAGTGTCGGCGAGGGGTTGTTCAACGGATTGCTTTCGTCGGTTTGCTCCAGCGTTGTGACTTCGCCTGTGACCGGGTCGATCGCGGTGTTGCCAGTGGCGGGAGCAACAAACGATCCACTTTGGCTGTAATATGTTCCACGAATGCCGGCTTTGGGCGTCACATTCAGCCAACCGAAAAACTTCGAGGGGAGCGACCATTGATGGAAGGTATCGAAGCGTGTGGCGGAGTAGTCTGGAAATTCAGTTTCTCCGAAGGAAGGTTCGTTTGAGAAGGCTCTCCGCAACGAGGCCACGCCCGTTTCACCATCATATTGCACCGGCAGGCCGAAGAACGGCTGTTGCTTGAAATCAAATACAAGCTCGGGCTTGCGTTCGGTCACATCCTGAAAATCGTTCAACTGCCAGCGCCCCAGCAGCGTGAGGGTGTAGACCTCATCCCACTTGGTCAACGAGAGGGAACTATCCGGCTGCGGGTCGGTGGCAAATTCACGGCGGTAGAAATCCTCAAGAAAATCGACATCGCTAAGCAGGTTGATATCAGCCGTGCCATAGATGTCGTCTGCGAGAAAAAGCCTCTGCTGGAAGGCCACACGGTAGCGGTTCTTCGTCTTGGTCTCTGCTGGCTCTCCCGGCGCTTCGACAGAAGTCACATCCTGTGTCTCAAAAACATAATCCGTTCGTAGTTTGCCGAAATTGCGATTGGATGGTCCATACTCCATATTCAGATCGAGTCCTGCGGATGGACCAAATTCCGTTCTCTCTTCAATACGAACCTTGCCATCGATGCCGGGAAAGATGGGAAAACCATAGCCCAGGAGTAAATAGGCACCCCAGCGGGAGTCGTAGCCCGGAAGAAACTCAAAGCCGCTGCTGTTGAGATTTGCGTAAAGATAAGGGAACCAAAAGATGGGTGTCTGCCCAACATAGAGCGCGGAGTTTGTCATGATGACACGACTGTCGGGGTAAAATCGCATCGACCGTGGACGAACATGGAAGTCCGGCTTCGACGAATCATGCGTGGTCAGGGCGGCATCGCGGATTCGAAACTCCTTGGGCGAAACGGCGCGAAAATTGAAGGCGCGAAAAAACATCGGGTGCTGGGCCCCGGAGAGTTCGAGAGCCCTCATTTGTTTACTTTCGAGGTTGAAGAGCGCGCGCTGGGAGCTAAGAACCTGCTCGGGAGTGTAGACTCGAATATTGCCTACCAGCAGGACATCGCGTGTGTCGGGGTTGTATTCCGCATAGTCACAGAAAATGCTGTATTTTCCGTAGTGGATTTGGACATTGTCCTCGGCTATCGCAACGCCTTGGTCGAAACGCGTATTACCATCCGCCGTAATCTCCACGGGCGAGTCGCCGAAGTTGCCGAATTGGGCATAAGCGGGTGTCAGCGCAGCCAGCAGACAGAAAAGGAACTTCCTCATTGGGGGCGAAAGACTAAATACGAGGGTTGGCGATATCAAGAGTGTAGTTAGTCGCCGTAGCCACCTGGATGTTTCACATGCCACGCCCACGCGCTTTCCACGATGGGAACGATGTTTTGGAAACGCGGAGCCCAACCGAGTTCGGCGCGAATTTTTTCCGACGCCGCGATGAGGCGCGGGGGATCGCCAGCACGGCGGGGTTTTTCCACGGCCTTGATGTCGCGCCCCGTAATTGTTTTGCAGGTTTCAATGACCTCGCGAACCGAAGTTCCTCCGCCAGTGCCCAGATTGTAAAAATCGCTTTTTTCGGATTGCACCGCAAGGATGTGGGCCTCGGCAAGGTCGAGAATATGAATGTAGTCGCGGATGCAGGTGCCGTCCGGCGTGGGGTAATCGGTGCCGAAAATATCCACCGACTCGCGCTGGCCGAGGGCGACTTTAAGGATGTTCGGGATGAGGTGCGTTTCGATGCGGTGGTCTTCGCCGAACTTTTCGGAGGCTCCCGCCGCGTTAAAATAGCGCAAGGCGACAAAGGAGAGCTTATGAATCTCGCGATACCAGCGGAGGATCGTTTCGAACATGAGTTTGGACTCGCCGTAGGGATTGATCGGACGCTGAGGCAGCGACTCGTCGATCGGCATGCGCTCGGGGATTCCAAAGGTCGCGCAGGTTGAGGAGAAGACGAATTTTTTGACCTCAAATTCCACAGCCATGTCCAGAAGGTTGATGCCACTGGACACATTGTTGCGAAAATATTTGGAGGGATTCGTCATCGACTCCCCGACGAGAGCGTTGGCGGCAAAGTGCATGACCGCATCGGGCTTCACCTCCCCGAATGCGTGACGCAAAACTGAACGGTCGGCGAGGTCGCCTTGAAACAAATCCGCCCTGGAATCTACGGCTTTGGCATGGCCTTCGGTGAGGTTGTCGAAAACGGAGACTTTGAAACCTCGGTTAATCAGTTCTTCCACGCAAATGCTGCCGATGTAACCGGCACCGCCTGTAACAAGAATCTTCTTCATATTTTCAAAACAGATTCCCTAAACATTTCTCGGCCTCGCGCCAATCAAATCCCTTCGACAGTTAGCGCGGCGAGCGGCGGTAGATCCAGATGCTCTGAAGAATTGCAAAGCTCAAAAGGGTAATCATCACGAAAGATCCTCCATAGCTCACCAAAGGCAGCGGCAGACCGGTGATGGGAGTGAGGGATACAGTCATGCCGAGATTCATGAAAGTATGAGTAAAAAGCAGAACTGTGATTCCTACCGCAAGCAGGCGGCCAAGATCGTCCTCGGCGTTGATAGCTATGCCCAGCATGATGAGAAAAAGCAATGCCAGGGCCGAAATAAGCAAGACGGCACCCAAGAACCCGTGCTGCTCGCCCATGACGGAAAAGATGAAATCGTTATGAACAATCGTGTGCGGCAGAAAACCCAGGGCATTGAGGGAATTCGGCGACTTGTAGCCCTTCCCCGCCCATCCTCCGGAACCGACGGCGACGAGGGATTGGGTGATGTTCCAGCCATCCCCGAGCGGGTCGGCTTCGGGATCGAGGAAGGTCGTAATGCGCGAGTATTGGTAGGGCTTGAGCCCGAAATGCACCACAAGCGGAATGAGTGCCATTCCGATAACCAGTATGAGAATGAGCCAGCGTTTCGGGATATGGCCGACGAACATCATACCCAGCAGCACCGGCACCCAAACAATGCAGGATCCAAGGTCTGGCTGGATGAGAATCATGAGCCAAGGCGCGCCGACGATGGCACCGCAGCAGAGGATACGCAAGAAGGCGGGCATGGTCCTTGTATTCGAGAGAAAAAGGCTGAGCGTGAAGATACCGCCGATGATCGCAAGCTGCGAGGGTTGGAAGCTCATGGGTCCGAGATCGAGCCAACTGCGGGCCCCGTAGCGTTTTTCTCCAATGAACATTGTAGCCACAAGACCCAAAATACTGACCACATAGAGAGGAATGGCACCGAAGCGCACCCATCGGTAATCGATGAGGGAAACGACGAAGAACATTGGCAGACAAATCACGATCCAAGTGAGCTGGGACTTCGCGAAATTCTGTTCGCGCATCCAAGTCGCGCTGTGGATGGCATAGATTCCGTAAGCCAAGAGGGCAATCATGAGGCCGAAAAGTGGCCAGTTCATTCGCAGAAAATGTCGAAGCAGGGGGTGCATCAGGCGATGGATGGCACGGCTGAGAGGAGAGTCTTTGTGTATTCGTTTTGGGGATCGTTGTAGATCGCTTCGGCGCTGGCGGACTCCACGACTTTACCATGATGCATGACGAGCACATGGTCGCTGATATGTTCCACCACGGCGAGGTCGTGAGCGATGAAGAGGTAGGCGATGCCAAACTGCTCCTGCAGGTCTTGCAAAAGGTTCACGATTTGTGCCTGCACGCTCACATCCAGCGCACTCACAGGCTCGTCGCACACGATAAACCGTGGCTCCACGGCAAGTGCTCTGGCAATACCGATGCGCTGGCGCTGGCCCCCGCTGAACTCGTGCGGATAACGCCGCATCATGTCGGGCTTGAGTCCCACAAGGCCCAGCAAATCCCCGACGCGCGCGGTGCGGTCGTTGCGGTTCATTTCTGGAAAATGGATTTCCAGCGCCTCGCCAACAATTTCTCCAATCGTGAAGCGTGGATTCAGCGAGCCGAAGGGATCCTGAAAAATCATCTGCATTTCACGGCGGAGTGGACGGAAACTCCGTTCCGATAGCGGCAAAATATCGCTCCCTTTGTAGAGAACACGGCCCGAGGTGGACGAGATGAGTTTGAGAATCGTGCGGCCGACAGTCGTTTTTCCACTCCCGCTCTCACCGACCAAGCCCACTGTGCATCCCGCCTCGACGACAAATGAAACATCGTCCACCGCTTTGATGTCTCCCACCTTGCGTCGCAATACTCCTCCCGACACGGGAAACCATGTTTTTAAATTCTGAACCTCCAGCAAAGGCATAGAAGATGATGGCACAGAGATAGAGGATTTGTCATCTGCCATCATGGAAAAACTCGAGATCTGGTTTCAAAAAAAACTCTCCGTGAGGAGTGGACCCCACGGAGAGAAATAAAAAAACAGAGCTTGGAAATTATTTTACAAGACCGGCGGCCGCCAAAGTTTTGTAGGCACCGTTTTTCGAGATCGTCTTGAAGGCTCGGGCAGTGGCCTTGACCGTAACGAACTTTTTGAGCTCGGGAACCCAGACGCGTTTGGTTTTAAGGTTTGGCACAAAGTAGCGAGCTGTCACGGCTGTGACATGCATACCGATGCCGCCTTTTTTCTTCGCGAGACCGCGACGATGGATTTTGGATCCGCGAACGGGCTTGGCCCCTGTGATGCTACACTTTCTAGACATAAGATGGACGGCCGAAGGTAGGGAAACTTGAAGGGGAGTCAACACTTTCGTTCATATTTCTGATATTTGAATCCGCAGTCAGCGATTCTCCTTGGCACGCTCGAGTCTCAACGCATTGGCAATGACGCATACGGAACTCACACTCATGGCGGCACCTGCCCAGATCGGGCTAAGCAACAAGCCGAAGAGCGGGTAAAGCACGCCGGCGGCGATCGGTATTCCGAGGGTGTTGTAAAGGAAAGCCAAGAAAAGATTCTGTCGGATATTCCTCATGGTATCGCGACTCAAGTGGATGGCCCGCACGATGCCGAGGAGATCACCCCTCACAAGAGTGATGCCTGCGCTTTGGATGGCGATATCCGTTCCATTTCCCATGGCGATGCCGACATGCGCCTCATTGAGTGCCAGGGCGTCGTTAATGCCATCACCAGCCATGGCGATGCGTTCGCCATTGGCACGAAGCTTTTTGATAAAAGCCGCCTTGGCGAGGGGTTCGATGCCGGATTCAAAGGAGTCCAAGCCAAGTTGCCGCGCCACTGCGGCAGCAGTGCGTTCGCTGTCACCCGTGAGCATCGTGATTTTCAAGCCCATTTCCTGAAGGTCTCGCAGAGCAAGGGGAGTGCTTGGTTTTATAGGATCGACGACAGCCATCAACCCAAGCGCTCGTCCATCCGCTGCAAAAAAAAGAACCGATTTGCCGTCCTCTTGAAGCTTCACAGCCCGGGATTCAAAGGGTTCCAGGCCGTCGACATTTTCATTCCGCAAAAAATCCGCCCTTCCAATGACGACTTTACGACCTGCGATGTCACCGATCACCCCGCCACCGGCCACAGAGCGGAAGTTGGAGGCGGGTAAAAGCGGAAGGCCCTGCGCGGCTTGCACGACGGCATCCGCGAGGGGATGCTCGCTGCCTTGTTCGAGGGATGCCGCGAGTTGAAGCATTTCCTTTGAATCCATCCCGTCCACCGGAATCAAATCAACAAGCCGGGGACGCCCCTCGGTGAGAGTGCCTGTCTTATCTACCACAAGGGTCGTGATTTTTTCCAATTCCTGAAGTGTGGCAGCATCCCGCACTAAAACTCCCTCACGGGCGCCGCGACCCACGGCAACCATGATGGACATCGGGGTGGCAAGTCCAAGCGCGCAGGGGCATGCAATAATGAGGACAGCCACGGCATTAACGACGGCATAGGTCAGCCTCGGCTCGGGTCCGATCCAGATCCAGACGATGAAAGTGAGAAGCGAAACAGCCAAGACAAGTGGAACAAAAAATCCGGCTACCTTGTCGGCAAGGCCTTGGATCGGGGCGCGTGTGCGCTGCGCATCCGCGACCATTTGCACGATACGGCCGAGAAGCGTGTCGGCTCCTATGCGCTCGGCCCTCATGACGAACGAACCAGCTCCGTTAAGCGTCCCGGCTGAGACCTTATCGCCCTGGCTTTTCTCAATCGGCAGCGACTCACCGGTGATCATCGACTCGTCAACGCTCGAGCGTCCTTGGATCACCAACCCATCAACCGGAACACTGCCCCCTGGCACAACGCGCAGCCGATCACCGACCTGAACCTGAGCCAGTGAGATTTCCACATCCCCGGCATCCGTAAGCTTTCGTGCGACGGGTGGGGCAAGATTCAAGAGGGCCCGAACCGCGCCACCTGTCCTGCCACGGGCACGCAGCTCGAGAACCTGCCCGAGGAGAATGAGCACAAGGATGACCGCCGCCGACTCGAAGTAAACGGGCACCTTGCCAGCATGTCGCATGGCATGGGGAAAAAATTCCGGGGCCAGCATGGCAGCGGCGCTCATGAAAAATGCCGCGCCCACCCCCAGCGAAATGAGTGTGAACATATTCCAATGCCCACTAAAAAGAGAGCGCCAGCCCCGAAGGAAAAAGGGAAGTCCGCACCAACCCACCACAGGAGCGGTGAGAAAAAACTGCAGCCAGCGCGAAGCGTCGCTGTCCCCGAACGCCGAAGTGGCAGGAACAAGATGCGCCATCGCCAACAGAAAGACCGGCAAGCCGAAAAGGACGGACACCACAAGACGCTGCATCATATCCCGCAATTCCCCTCCCCCGGAGTCATCCGCTGCGGCATCAAGGGGCTCAAGCGCCATGCCGCACTTGGGACAATCACCAGGCCGCCCCTGCCGCACCTCGGGGTGCATCGGACAGGTGTAGATGGCATTTTGACCAATCGGCTTTGATTCTGTCTGGGGCTGCAAAAATTTTTGCCGGCAATGCTCGCAACAAAAATAAAACTCATCGCCTGCGCGCTCGCCGCGAAGTCCCGTAGACTCGTCCACCTCCATGCCACAGACCGGATCGATTGCCATTTGCAAAAATCTCGGTGATTCCGCCCACGAAAGCGAGGCGGGGGTAAAATCTCAGGGCTTCAATTTTGCCTAGCGAGCGCCTGCACGAGATTCATGCCCAAATTCAATTCGCTGGAGGTTGCCAGAGGTATAAAGTTGCTCTTGCAGGCGAGCCATGAATTGGGTTCTTTCCCGGCACTCGGAAAAAATCTCGGCCGCCTCGGCATCCTTCAACATGGAGGCCTGCAACAAAATCAGGAGGTCTTCATCAATCGCGCAAGACTCCGGAAGGGGAAAAATAAAATCATCAATATCAAGCTGACGAATCCCGCCACAGCATTCATCGGCATACGAAGAAGGCGAAGGAGTGGTCGGAGGGCCTGACGCACAAGCGGACTGCGCATGTAGGAAATCGAGATGCCGATAATCAGCAAAATACCTATGAATTTTTGCCAGGTCGTCACATGGACCGGACCCGGCAGAATTTGCAGGCCAGAGTGCGGGTCGCTCAGCAACTCGTAAACGAGGATGAATCCGACATAGCCGACCAAAATAAATGCCGTGTGCTCGAGGATCGGAAATTTTTCGATGAGCCGAATACACGCTCCCGCCACGAACCGGAGGGCAAGAATCCCAATGAAGACGCCGGTGCAGACAACCCAGAGCTTCGGACTCATGGCGACGGCGGCAACGACATTATCCACGCTCAGGCTGAGATCCATGATTTCAATGGCAGCGATCGTCCCGAAGAATCCACGCTGGGCGATTTTGGAAATGTCCGCGCTCTTTGAATCCTCCGAGCCTCGAAAATGATCGCACATGAGGTAAACCAGATACGCCGCGCCACAGATTTTCAGCCAGGGATTTTCGATGATCCATGCGGCGAAGGCGAGGCAGAGCCCACGAAAGAAATAGGCGCCGATGATACCGAATTTGAGCGCGAGATATTTCTGGCGCCCTGGCAGGTGGTTCGCCATTGCGGCAATGGCGAGCGCATTATCCACGCTCAGCAAACCCTCGATAATGATCAGCGAAACAATGATCGGCAGCGCCTCGATGAGCGCCGCCGAGGTTGGGAAGGATATGTTTGCAATCATTTCGTTGAACGCGGCCAGCATGGGAGCACTCTAGCAATTCGAGAAATCGAACCCATTAAAAAATTGCGCCGAAATGGAGATTGCCGTGACATCGCGTGCTTCCAAACAACGACGATCACTTACAATAGAGCAGTGTGATTTTGCGAATTTTTTTTGGATTCCCGAGCGCGCACAGCGGCTCAACTTTCGAGAATCGGCGGGCAACTGCAGAAGACATGGCGGTCGCCGTGGACATTGTCGATGCGGGCGACGCTCGGCCAGAATTTGTGCTGGCGCAGCCATGGCGCAGGCCAGGCGGCTTGGGAGCGCGGATACGGGCGCGTCCACTCGTCGCTGGTGACACATGCGGCCGTGTGCGGGGCGTTTTTGAGCGGGTTGTTGACGCTGTCGAGCCTGCCGGATTCGATGGCGACGAGTTCCGCATGGATCGCGAGCATGGCGTCGCAGAAGCGGTCGAGCTCGGCCTTGGACTCGCTCTCGGTGGGCTCGACCATGAGGGTTCCGGCAACAGGCCAACTCATCGTGGGGGCGTGGTATCCAAAATCCATGAGGCGCTTGGCGACATCCTCGACTTCGATGCCGGCGCGTTGTTTCCATTCGCGCAAATCCAGGATGCACTCGTGAGCAACGCGACCGGATTTGCCTTTGTAGAGAATCGGAAAATGCCCGCCGAGTCGTGCGGCGATGTAGTTTGCGTTGAGGATCGAGACGGCCGTGGCATCGCGGAGGGCGCGCGGGCCCATCATGGCGATATACATCCAGGAAATGACCAGAATGCTCGCGCTGCCGAGATTCGACTGCGACACGGGGCCTACGGCGTTGCCTTTTTTCAACGGATCGCCGGGCAGGAAGGGAGCGAGATGCTTGGCGACGCCGATGGGACCAACGCCGGGACCACCACCACCATGAGGAATGCAGAAAGTTTTGTGGAGATTCAGGTGACAGACATCGGCTCCGAAATCGCCCGGACGACACAAACCGACCTGTGCGTTCATGTTGGCCCCGTCCATGTAAACCTGCCCACCGGCGGAGTGGATGATCTCACAAATGTCGCGAATTCCCTCCTCGAAGACGCCGTGGGTCGAGGGATAGGTCACCATGATGGCGGCGAGGTTGTCGCGGTGGAGATCGGCTTTGACTCGAAGTTCGGCGAGATCGATGTTGCCGCTGGCGTCGCAGGCGACAGGAACGACCTTCATTCCCACCATCACGGCACTGGCGGGGTTGGTGCCATGTGCGGAGGTCGGAATAAGGCAGACGGTGCGGTGAGCGTCGCCTCGGGACTGATGATAAGCGCGGATGGCAAGGAGTCCTGCGTATTCGCCTTGGGAGCCGGCATTCGGCTGGAGCGAGATGGCGGCGAATCCCGTAATCTCGGCGAGCCAATCTTCAAGCTGGCGCGCCATTTTTTGATAGCCGAGCGATTGATCGGCAGGCGCGCAGGGATGGAGGGCGGAGACCGAATCCCATGTCGCCGGCAGCATCTCGGAGGTGGCGTTGAGCTTCATCGTGCATGAGCCAAGAGGGATCATCGACGTGGTGAGCGAGAGGTCTTTCGCCTCCAAGCGGCGGATGTAGCGGAGCATCTCGCTCTCCGTGTGGTAGGCATTGAAAACCGGATGCGCGAGGAATGGCGAAGTGCGGCGGGGTATTTCGGCAAGGGATTCCAAAAAGGCGGCGCCGAAAATTTTCAGGAGTGGCTCGATGCTGGTCGTGGTTTCGTCGAGCGAAATGGCGATCGTGGATTCATTGAGCAAGCGGAGGTTGACTCCCTCGCTCGCGGCACGGGCGACCAATGCGGAGGCGGACTCGTTTTTAGGAGTCACGCTGACCGTGTCGAAGAAAGCCGCATGGTGCACCGTGTGGCCTGCCTTTTTGAGCGAATCGGCGAGATTTGCAGCATGGCGATGCACACGCTCGGCGATGGCGCGCAAGCCCTCGGGGCCGTGGTAAACGGCATACATCGAAGCCATCACAGCGAGTAAAACTTGGGCCGTGCAGATATTGCTGGTCGCCTTGTCGCGGCGGATGTGTTGTTCGCGCGTCTGGAGGGTAAGGCGTAGGGCGGGATTGCCGGCGGCGTCCTTCGAAACGCCAACGAGACGGCCGGGAAGGCGGCGCTTGTGTTCGTCGCGTGTGGCCAAGAACGCGGCATGCGGACCTCCAAATCCAGGAGCCACACCGAAGCGCTGGCTTGATCCGATGACGACATCCGCGCCACATTCGCCAGGCGGCTTGAGGAGCGTGAGGGCCAGCAAATCTGTGGCAACAATCGCCAGCGCGCCGGATGCATGGGTGCGGGTGACGATATTTTCGAGATCGCAAATCGAGCCGTCAGTGGCGGGGTATTGGAAAAGGGCGGCGAAAACAGATTCCTGCGGGCCTTGCTCGGCGGAACCAGTCAGAATCCGGATGCCAAGCGGCTCGGCGCGGGTTTGTAGAACGGCGAGAGTCTGCGGATGGACATGGTCTGCCACGAAAATCGCGTTACCCCCTTTGATGTCCTGACACAGTGCCATGGCCTCGGCGGCAGCGGTGGATTCGTCGAGCAGGGAGGCATTGGAAATCTGCATCCCGGTGAGGTCGCAAACCATCGTTTGAAAATTCAGGAGCGCCTCGAGGCGACCCTGGGCAATTTCCGCCTGATACGGCGTGTAGGAGGTATACCAACCGGGATTCTCGAGAATATTTCGACGAATGACCGCAGGCGTGTGCGTGCCATAAATCCCCATGCCGAGGTGGTTCGTGGCGATTTTATTCTCGGCCATGATCGCTTTCAACTCAGCCAAAGCCTCCTCCTCCGAGCGGGCGGCGGGGAGATTCAAATCGCGCTGCAAGCGAATCGCCGGAGGCACGGTCTCGTCGATCAGCGCATCCAACGACGGCGCACCGATTGCGGCGCACAGGGTTTCGATTTCAGGGGATGAGGGGCCGATATGGCGGTTGGCGAATGCAGTCATGTCAAAAAAGTAACGCTTGGCGATCAGTGTGGGTTGATTTTTCTTTCGCGGGCGGCTTCCAGTTCGAAAACGGCTTGTAAGTCGCGCGGTCTTCCCATGGCGCGCTTTGCAACGAGTATGCCCTCGAGGGTCAGGGTCATCATGGTGAAGCCGGCCATTTCGATGGGCTCGCTCCACTTGAGGCATTCGCCGTATCCGCCGATGCCTTTGACATTTCCGAGGCAGTCGAGTTGCCCCCAGTCGGTGGCAAGGTAAATGTTCTGAAATGGCTGGGTTGCGAGCTGCTCCAGCACGAAAGGAATCCTCCCAGGCGTCATGCGGTGATAGGGATGCAAATCTTTAACCGCATCGAAAAGGCGTGTGATATTTTCACTGCCTATATCGCAAACAACATCGACATCTCTCGTAAGAATCGAGGATCCCTGAAGAAAGGCAGCCAACCCGCCACAGAGCACAAACTCCACCTTGGCCTCAACGAGGCGGCAGGCGATGGATTCCAGATTGGGCACGGGTTTGATGGAGGGCGGTCTGAAGGGCTTCCGCTTGGTTGAGTGCGATATCGTTTTGCCGAATTTTTTCGGTGGGCGTAAGTCGAAGGTTTTCGTCGATCAAAGAGATATCGATGCCATAAGCCTCGGCGCGTTGAACGGCCGTCATGTTCTTAGTGGACTCGCGAAAATCCTCGAACTCCGCGAGGGTCATGCCCCGATCTGTTCCCGGTAGGCGGCGGCGTCTTTGAGGGCGGCGAGTTCGGCGGCGTCGGCGATGCGAACTTTAAAAATCCAGCCCGCGCCAAAGGGATCGGTGTTGAGGAGCGAGGGATCGGCTTCGATGGCCTCGTTGCGCTCGATGACTTCGCCAGTGACCGGCGCGTAGATGTCGCTGGCGGCTTTTACGGATTCCACGACAGCGGCGACATCGCCGGCTTTCACGGTTTTCCCGATGGCTGGAGGCTCGGCAAAAACGATGTCAGTGAGTTCGGCTTGGGCGTGGTCGGTGATGCCAACCAATCCGGTGTTGCCCTCGACGAGAATCCACTCGTGGGAGGCGGCATAGCGCAGGTTTTCAGGAATGTTCATGGTTTTTTATAGAATGGTTTTTTGACAACTTGGGCGCGGAACCGGCGGTCTCTCACTTCGATTTCGACTTCCTGCCCAATATCGCAGTAGGCAGGCGGCATGTAGGCCATGGCGATGCCGTAGCCGAGGCTCGGAGAAAGGGCACCGCTTGTGGTCTCGGTGACCGGCTCGCCGTTGACATAGATTTTGTAGTGCGGGCGCACGGGCGGGGCCTTATCGAGGACGCGGAGAGCGCAAAGTTTGTGGGGAAGGATAGATGTCTTTTGGGCAATGAGGACATCGCGTCCGCTGAAGGCGGGCTTTTTCAGATCCACGAAAAATCCGAGCCCAGCCTCAAGCGGGGTGCGGTCCGGCGAGAGATCGGAACCGTTGAGTGGATAGCACATTTCGAGGCGAAGCGTATCACGGGCACCGAGACCGCAGGGGGTCGCTCCCGCATCGAGGGCGGCTTGCCAGGCAGCGGCAGCCTCGGTGGCAGGCATGACCCATTCGAATCCCGCCTCGCCAGTGTAGCCTGTGGTAGCAATGAACGCCCGACCGGGCTGGATTTCCTCGACCCGGTTGCGTTCTGTCGGCATGGGGCGCTGAAAAAGCTTTTCAAAAACAGAGGCTGCTTGCGGGCCTTGGATCGCCAACGCGGCGAAATCCTTGCTGCGATCCGTAAAATGAACGCCCGGCGCGGCATGTTTCTGTAGCCAAGCGGCGTCCTCCGGGATTTTGGCGGCATTCACGATGAGGAGATAATTTTCCTCCCCGAGGCGGTAGGCGATGAGGTCGTCGATCACACCGCCGCTCTCATTGAGGAGGATGGTGTATTGGGCGTGGCCGATCGGAAGTGTGGAGAGGTTGTTGGTGAGCAATCCATCGAGCCAAGCCGTGGCCCCGGTGCCGCTGACGAAAAACTCGCCCATGTGCGAGATATCGAAAACCCCGCAGGCCTCGCGAACGGCTTTGTGTTCCTGGAGGATTCCGGTGTATTGCACGGGCATTTCCCAGTCTGCGAATTCGACCATGCGGCCGCCGATGGCAAGGTGTTGGTCGAAGAGTGGAGTTCGCATAAGAAAGGCAAACTATGAGCAAAGCGATGCCCTGCGCGAAGGATTTTTTTGCAGATTAATCGATGATATCTTCGAGCGGAATAACCTGTCCCTTGGCAAGATTAGTCGTTGCGCAGCCGCGTTTGGAGGAGGCGATGAAGTCGAAGAATTCCTGGACCTCGGGACCCCATTCCGACTCGCGGGCCTTTTCAAGCGCGGCTTTCACTGGCATATTGCTTCTAAAAACAAGTTTGAACGCGCGGCGGATTTCCGTGCGCGTCACGGCTTTGAAGCCCGCTCGGCGCAGGCCGATGATGTTGATGCCCGACAGAAGATTGAAAAGTTGGGCCATGGAAAACGGAGGGATGTCTTTGTTGAACTGCGAGCCTCCGGCGATCATGGCACGCTTTCCAACACGAACGAATTGATGGAAAACCGCGCCGCCGCCGAGAACAGCTCCATCACCCACCTGCGCATACCCACCGAGCAGGCAGTTGTTCACGATCACGACCTCATTGCCGACCTGCACATTGTGCCCGAGATGGCAGCCGACCATGAGGAAACACTTGTCGCCCACACGCGTCTCGGTGCCTTCTTTTGTGCCGCGATGGATCGTCACATATTCGCGGATGCAGTTGTGGTTGCCGATGACCACCGAACTTTTGATCTCGGGTGAGTGGGCGTAGTCTTGAGGCGGCGCGCCAATGATGGCGCCGTAGCCCACAGTGTTGCCTTCGCCAAGTGTCGTGTCTCCATCAATGACGGCGTGCGCATGGATTACACAGCCCGCTCCGATGACTGCCCCCGCTCCGATGATGGCTCCAGGACCGACTTCGACATTTTCGCCCAGACGGGCTTCGGGTGAGACGATGGCTGTGGGATGGATTTTCATATGATGCCTGCTTCCTTGAAACTGAAATAGGGAACGCGACCACCATCCGGCGAGCCAAGGATGACATGGTCGATGAGATTAATTTGGAGGAAGTGCGCGCCTTCTTTCAAATTGCGCGTTATCCGGTAGTCCGCAGCACTCGGCGAGGGATCGCCACTGGGATGGTTGTGCACGACGGCAACGGCGAACGCACTGTGGACAAGAGCCTGGCGGAAAATCTCCCTCGGATGCGCGATGCATTCGTTGAGCGAGCCGAGGCTGATTTCCTCGATGCAGATGAGGCGGAGCTTCGTGTCGAGGAGAAGAACCCGCAGCGACTCCTGCCGCATGGCCATGAACTCGCTGCCGAAGAAATCGAATATCCGCTCCGCCGTGTCGAGGACAGGCGAGAGGGTCTTGCCGCGGGCGAGGCGCTTGCCGATCTCAAAGGCGGCCGCCATTTCGAGGGATTTGGCAGGCCCGATGCCTTTGGCCTGGCGGCGGATTTCCTTGGGTGTGCAGCGGGAGAGTGGGGCAAAGCCGCCGCAGTCGCGCAAGAGGTCGCGTGCCACGGCGAGTGCGTTTTTTCCAGGAAGACCGGTGCGAATGAAGATGGCGAGCAGTTCGGCGTCCGAGAGCGCATCGAAACCATGGCGCTCGGCTTTTTCGCGCGGACGCTCGTCCATGGGCATTTCCTGAAGGCGTGTGGATTCCACAGGTGCAGGCTAACCTGCATCCTGCGACAAAGGCGAGCCTCAGTGGATTTCCACGGGGCATTTCGGCATAGCCCGCAGAAAAGCACGCCCATACGGCTTCGACACGATCCGGCTGTCGAGGATCACAATCGTGCCAGTATCGGTCTTGCTGCGAATGAGGCGGCCCACGCCTTGGCGGAGTTTGAGGATCGCCTCGGGCAGCGAGTAGTTTTCAAACGCCCGCCCACCTTCAGCCTCGATGGCCTCCAGACGCGCCTCGGTGAGTGGGTGGTCGGGTGTGGTGAAGGGCAGTCGTGTGATGATCACGCTGGAAAGCGCCTCGCCCGGCACATCAACTCCGGTCCAGAAACTGGAGACACCGAAGAGGATGCTGTGCGGGTTTTCCTTGAACTCCGCCACCATCCGCTGCGTTGGCATGCCCCCGCCCTGCACGAGAAGTTGCCAGCCTCTCTTCTCGAAAACGGGCTCCACCAATTCCGCCACCGAGCGCATTGTCTGGTAGCTCGTAAAAAGCACAAACGCGCGCGCTTCGCTTTTTTCGGTGAAATGGGCGATCCACTTGGCGAGCGAGGCTTCGTAATCCGGGGCCTTGGGATCGGGCATCTTCTCGACAAGGTGCAGGCTCATCTGTTTCTCGTAGTCGAAGGGACTCCCGATCTGGAGGGCCGGCACATCCTCGGCTCCCACGCGGTTTCGGAAATACGACAAATCCGGCGCGCCAGTGGAAAGCGTCGCGCTGGTCAGCACGGTGCAAGCCCCCTCGCGAAAGATCAGGCGCCGGAGGGCATCGGCGAGGTTCACGGGAGCGGTGCGCAGGGTGCAGAACTCCTCCGTGCGGCCGTATTGCTCCACCCAATAGACATGGTCGGGCTCCTCGAGCGCGAGAAAGTCCGTAATCGCCCCGCGCGCCTCACGCAGCTTGCGGGCAGCCTCTTGGAGTTCGGAGGTGTGGGTTTCATCGTCACATTTTCCCGCTTCAATCCCGATCAACTCGCCAAGACGCGCCAAGGCGCCACACACCTCACCACCCTCGGCAAGGCCTGCTTCACGGACCCGGAACTCCCTGCCTTTTTTGAAATGGCATTGTTTGGTGACCTGCTGAAAAAAGCTGTCCGCCACTGGCAGGACATCGCTCACCGCGCGACACGCAGGCCCGTTTTTGAGCATCTGAAAGAGTCCTTTTTTGCTACGCGGGTTGTAGAGGCGCTGAATGACGCGACGCAGGCCGAGTTGGGACACCTCCATGCCAATGTGGCGCGCGGCGACCTCTTCCATCGTGTGCGCCTCGTCGAAGATCACAAAGTCATTTGCAAAAAGAAGCCCGCCTGTGCGGTTCTCGGCGTCCTCCACACCATTCAGCAGCGTGAAAAACAGAGCATGGTTGAGGACGACCATTTTCGCATTGGCCACGCGGCGTCGGAGGTTTTGATAAAAACACCCGCTGCCGGGGCCACATGTCTTCGGGGTGCAGAGATGCTGCTCGCTGCGCACCTCCTCCCACACGGAGGGATCCGGTTGCTCCAGAAAATCACTCAACGAGCCATCCTTCGTCTGCATGCTCCACTCGCGGATTCGCTCCAACTCGGCATGCTGGGGCGTGGAGAACAATTCCTTCGACTGCGTGAGCGCACGGGCCAAGCGCGTCGTGCAAAGGTAATTCTGCCGCCCTTTCAGCAGCACCGCCTCAAACTCATCGGGAACGATTTTTTGCACGAGCGGAATGTCTTTGAACATGAGCTGCTCCTGGAGAGCGATCGTGTGGGTGCAGATCACCGCCTTGCGCTTCGTCCTCACAGCATGCAGCACGGCCGGCACAAGGTAGGCGAGGGATTTTCCAACGCCCGTGCCCGCCTCGACCACCAGATGCCCGCCGGTCTCGATCGTTCGAGCCACTGCTCCAGCCATACGCTGCTGCTCGGCGCGGTATTCAAACGACGAAGCTCCCGAGAGAATGCCCGTCTCGGAAAAAATCTCCTCCACTTCCCGTTGGAAAGGCGACGCCACACCAACCTCAAAGTCCTCCCGAATCGAAATCATTGCAGCAATTTAGAACGCCACGAAAAGCAATCAAGATCTCCTCGGCAGGGCAATGCTTTTGGAGAGGCTATTTCCCCACCGAGCGCGTGGTGATCGTCGGAGGTGGCAGGTCTTCAGGAAGGCCGATTGGCTCGACGGATTCCTCCTCATCATCTTCCTGGATCAGCGGCTGCCCTTGCGCATCCATGAGACGGGCGGTGACGAAAATGATGAGGTTTTTCTTGATCTTCTGGTCTACATTTGAGCGGAAGAGACGCCCCGCCAGAGGAATGTCTCCAAGGATCGGCACTTTATCGTTCACTTTCTGCACATCCTCACGAATGAGTCCACCGAGGGCGATTGTTTGACCGTCCCAAACAGACACTGTAGTATTAACTTGTCGGATGGAAAAAATGGGCTGGTTGATGACATTCTCAGTTATGACGAAGGGGACTATGCCAGAAGGATTTCCGGCTAAGATGGATGCAGGATCATAGCGCGGACCGTTTATGGGACTACCGTAATTTACGAACCCTTCGAATTCCACAACCTTCGGAGTGAGTTCAAGATCAACGGTGTATCTGTCTGCCTGCACTTGAGGTGTAACATCCAATGTTACGCCGAGAGTTTGGTTTCCGAATTGAGATGGCGAGGATGGCGTCACAGCGCCGCTTGTAACAATTATGCCTGAAGCAGTATCGGCGTTTTGACTTTGGCCTCCACTCGTGGCTTGCGGCACCTGCGCCTCTAAGAAATTCGTCGGGTAAGGAAACTCTCGAACGACCTTAATTGTTGCACTGTTGCCGCTTTTGGTTGTGACTTTAGGTGCAGACATGAGATCAACCCCTTTTTGTTGGCTGAGGGCGCGGATAACCATCTGGAACTGAGGATTTGTAAAGACACCCGCCAATCCGAAAACACCGGGTGAAGCCACATTGGTGCCTTGGCGTATACCGCCAAGCAAGGCGCTCAAACTGTTTGCAGTAATAGCAGAGTTGTAACTTGTTCCAATACCATTGCGGTTACCTGCGGTTAGTGGATTTGCACCCACATCTCCAAGAGGGTAATTTGCGTAGTATTGAGCGGCAAGTTCTTGGTTACCCGCACGCGTTCCGCCATCCCCGTAAACTCCGCCACCGATGGAGAAGGGACCTAGAAGCCAATCGAATCCCAGTTCATTCAAGTTGGTCTGTGAAATTTCAACAAACTTGGATTCAATCTCCACTTGCGTTGATGACTCGCTATCATCCCCTTCTACGAGGGTGTCAACATAATCCAAGACACCTTGTGTATTTGTTACGATGAGCTTGCTACTTGAGGGGATGTATTTGGCAAATGCGCCGGGTGGAAAGAGAACACCCTGACCGGTAAGCCATCGCGCTGCGTTTGGGCCACCTCTCATACGTGTGTTAAAATCCCCTGCGGCCTCGCCTCCTGGAGAAGGTCCGGAGACCTCACTCTCGTAGTTCGGGATTAGGTCTGGCCCCACGCGGTATTCCTTTGTAAACAAATCTTCGGTATTCTCGCTGGTTGGAATGATTGAAACTGCGAAGGGGTCGATTTTATACTTCAGATCGGCAAGCTCGGTCAGATAACGAACAGCCTCGATGAGAGGGACATTTTTTAAGGAGAGGGAGATTTTAGTATTTTCGGTGACAGTGGGTTTTGAAGAGGCTCCTTCGGTGACTGGTTGTCCATCAGCGGAGGGTGTCGTAGTGGGCTGGGAGGCCAATTTCAGCACAATGTTGACGCCCTTCTTCTCGAGGTCGTCGGTGCTCGTGTCAAGTTGACGGCTTTTTTGTTTGAGAAAATCAACGGCTTCGCGAACGGAGACGTCTTCAAGATCAATTTGGTCGATAAGGATTTTATTAAGCTTTTTGCTAATGGCATTTTTCGAATCGATTGAGGTGTTGTTTCCAGAGGAGTTTCTGCCCGTATCGCGTCCGATTGGCGTCATTTTCCGAACCGGGCGCTCCCACGCACGATCGGTGAGCCAAAGCATACGGCTACGGGTTTCATTGTAGGCACTCTCGTAGTAAGTCTTGCGCTGTTTGTTCACCATTTCCATGCCATTTCTGGCTGCGATGTTGTAGTGGTCGAGGTTTAAGACTTGCTCGTAGCGTCTGAGTGCGAGATCATTTCGTCCAGTAGCATAATATCCCTCAGCTTGATTGAGCAGCGCAGATACCTCCTGGCGTTTTGAGGCAAACGCCGAAGATACTGCGCGGTTGTAGTATCCAGGTCGCTTTAGATTTGTGAGGAGTTGACTGGCCGGTTTGTAGAAAGGGTTGATATCCCGAGATAAAATGGTATTTGCAACATTCTCCGCCTCTTGGTAACGGCCATTTTCAATGAGCCAGTTGGCGTAGTCGATTCCAGCCTTGCTGAAATCCAACAAGAGAGCAGCCCGCCTACCCTTTGTGGCCGATCCCATTTGAGTCATTTGGATCGCTTGCAGGTAATTGGCATAGGCACCCTCGCGGTTTTTGTCAGCTTGGTCACGGCGGGCCTTGATTACGAAATCTTCTGCTCGCATCGACTCCTCTTGCCGCTTAAGGATTTCACGCTCGGCGAGGCTCACCAAGTCTGTCTCTGCGCAGACTGGAATCTGTGAGGTTGCGAGGATAAAAACCAAAACAGCACCCAAGAAGGCAGGGTGGACTTTGGAATACGCTTGGATCGTGTTTGTTGGAAAAGTCATCAGTTGGTCCTTATTGGGGAAGCGAAGCAGATGGAACATCCGTGGAAATGACATCGCTCAGCATAGCGTCGACATCTACTTCCAGCGTGGATTCTTCATCATCATCAGCCTGAATTATGGGTTGACCAGCAGGATTTAAAATGCCTGCTGTAACAAACATGAGCAGGTTTCTCTTGATGTGCTGCTCTATAACCGTTCGGAATAGTCTTCCCACAAGAGGAATATCCCCCAAGATCGGAACTTTGTCTTGAACTTTCTGTATATCTTCGCGCATGAGCCCACCCATAACTACGGTCTGCCCATCATAAACATAAAGTTGTGTTTTCACCTCACGCGTGGAGAAGACAGGTTGGTTGATGACATTGGATGTGGCTTCGAATGTTGTGGAGGGAAGAGTCAGAAGGGGGGTGCTGAATTGCACGGTAGCAAAAATAGGGCTCCCATAATTAATAAAGCCGTCAAATTCGATCACACGGGGTTCCAATTGCAGATCAATCGTGTATTCGTCTCTTGTGTCTACGGTAGGGGTCACTTCCAAAGTAATTCCTGTAGGTGCCGAAATAAATGATGTGGGCGTATTGGGAACAACTGGAGTAAAGAGGGTGCCGGCTGGGGGAGAAAGTTGTGGCGGGCTGATAGAGCTAGGGTCAGGATACCTAAAATCGCGAATAATTTCGATTTTTGCTATATTACCGCTTCGTGTCGTCACTTTTGGAGCACTAACGAGATCGATTCCTTTTTTCTGGCTCAGAGCACGGAGAATGACTTGGAACTGGGGATTTGTGAAAACGCCTGCCACACTCAAAACACCTGGCGCCGGCCCGGCAGGCGAACCCAGAAGAATGGCATCTACTGCATTCAGGCTGATCCCCGTAGTTCCACCGCGATTTCCAGCGGTGAGGGGGCCTGAGGTATTAGAATTTGCACCAACGGGATTTCCGCTCGGGTTATCAAGTGGGTATCCTGCGCTGTCGATCGTTCTGCCAAGGCCGATTGTGCCACCGCTGCCATACACGCCAGAGCCACCCGCAAGGGCGAACTGGCCGAGTAACCAGTCGAAGCCGAGTTCGTTGAGATTGTTTTGGGAAACTTCAAGAAACTTGGCTTCAATTTCGACCTGCAAGATTTTCTCGGTGGTCTCTCTTTCCACCAAAGCTTCAATAGCATACAAGTTGGGTTGGGTATTTGTAACTGTAAGCTTGTTCGTTTTTTTGCTATAACTTACCTTAGAGCCAGGGGGAAATTGGATGAGTTCCGATTCAAGATAGTCTTTTACTTTGTTGCTACCGGTGAGGACTGGTTGGGAGCCGCCGCCCGGAGTAACGACTTGCGAAGGTGCAGTGCCAGGTGCTCTATCCAAGAAGTTAGGGGCAACTTTGTATTCCTTCGTAATAAGCACATCCGTATTCTCGGTAGCCGGCACTACGACGACCGCGTGAGCTTCGATTTTGAGCTTGAGATTGGCCGCCGCCGTGACATAGCGCAAAACTTCGCGCAAAGGAACATCGGTGAGCGAAAGCGTGATCTTAACATTGGCGTCTGGCGAGTCCGGAGGAAGCTTGAGAACAATGTTGATGCCTTTGTTATCCGAATCATCCTCATCCAGATCGGCTGCGCGTTTTTTGATGAAGGCGATGGCTTTTTTGATGGATGATTCGTTGAAATCAATCCGCGGGATAATAATCTCGTCGAGCTTGTTGTTGATGGCTTGGCTGCCTCGGGTATCCATCTCAGGTTGCTCTACGATGGATGTGGCACCACCCGTAAATTTCCGAAGCGGGAGCTGCCAGGCCTTGTCCACCTCTGCCAGCAAGGCTCCCCGTGTTTCACTGTAGGCGGCATCCGCATATTCTTGGCGGGCCACATTGATTTTTTCCATCAAGCGGCGGGCAGCGATGTTGTATTTATCGACATTGAGCGCCTGTTCACACCGTTTGAAGGCGATGTCGTAGCGTCCGGTTGCGTAGTAGCCATCGCCCTCTTGAATAAGGCTCTTGACCACCTCGATATTTGCAACATGTTTAGGCGTAATGGTGCCTCGATCCATAAAACCCTGTGGATCCATAAGCTGAGAACGGATATTTTGAGCTGGGCCGTAATCGGGATCGTAGCGCTTCTCCAAAACCACTTCGACAATCAAGCGAGCATCCGCATAACGCCCTTCGGAAACCCTCTGACGGGCAAGGAGCACAGCAGCATTGCAGAAGCCACTCAGCGCCTGCCCACGCGCTTTGGCAGAAGCATCGCCACCCTGCGGCAGCGTATCCACCGCACTCTTGAAAAAAGCATAAGCCGACTCGTAGTCTTTATCGTCCAGCTCGGTTTCACCTTGTTTCACCAGATCGTTGCTGTAACTCAGTTTCTGCTCGAGCACTTGGATGTGCGATTCCACGGCTCCTTGGACACCAGGATACTGCGCTTGGAGAGCGGCTGAGGTGAGGCCAAAGAGAAGAAAAACAGGGAGCCAGAGTGGAAATTTGGTCATTTCAGGTCAGGGAGATGAGGAGTTGATCGGAAAAACAGGAAAAAGATCACCCGTAGTGACATCGCGTATATCAGCTTTGGTGGCGGAAATATCAACAAGTTTCAATCTGCGATTATCAGGCTTTAGGGTGAATTCCTCGCCTTTCTTAAGGAAGAAATCTTGATCGCCCCCCGGAAGCAAACTACGAAAAGTGCCAAAAGAGGCTGGATCATTGGCCTCTTTGTTATAAACTAAGGGCATTGAATCACCGGTTTCGATATTTTGAATAATCAGCTCGGAGAGGTCGCCAGATGAGTTGACTCCGTTCGGACCGGGTTTGGGCTCATACTTGATGACTTTGTAAGGAGCCCCTTCGATCTGTTCTCCAAGTTTCCGATATTGGGTGCGAGCTGGTCCTTTGAGATCTTTGAAGTTGATTTGAAATTCCTTGCCATCACCGGAGGGATCACCTTTGAATTCAAGGCGGAAGGGGACGGGCTTGAAACTCACAAGTTTGAGTTTGTTCAACGAGGGAGGAGCTTTATTAAAGTCGGTGGGGTTGGTTTGACTCTGAAATTCCTCAAGGTTTGAAAACCCATCGCCATCGGAGTCTTTCGATCTGATGTTCATGTCCGTGTAATCAAGCTCATGAACGAGGAGCCATTCGTTGGTGATGGGAGGATGCAGTTGTTCACTGCCTTCCGCGAGAGGGTCAATAAGTTTACTATCCTTGAGCAGGTAACGGCGGGAGACGAGCAACAACCCTCGCTCAGGACTGCCTGTTGGGAAATCGGTGGGAGACTTCCATTTTGCTGGTGCTGCGGCGAGCACCTCCGCTTGGCGGATGACATCAAGATTCACAGGCGGAATCGCGTTGTCTTTTGGTGCGGAGGGGCCTGCCTGAATATCTTCCGGCTCCAAACGGCTCATACCGATCCAAGCGGCGTTGGATACCAGAAGGAGTGTGGCTACAGCCAGAATCACAAGATCGTATTTTTGTTTGACCCAATTCATAGTCATTACTTGGGTGGAGAGGAAGCCTTCGGTTGAGTGGAAGGTTCAGACTCCCATTCGGGGAAGTCAAGGATTTCAACGACAAAACTGGCTGTCACGGATTCGCGACCGAGGATGGCTTGGATGGTCTCAGAAGACTTCGCGGAGATGCCAGGCACAGGAATAGTGGGGCTACCCGAAGAATCACCGGGCTGCGAGCGAGGAGGAGGCTCCGGGCTTGTGTTGTCCAAAGCGAGCGAGCGAATGAGCAGAAACTCGTCCTTATCTTGGATCATGTTGAATGCTGAAAGAAGTTTTTCCTGTGGGGCCGTAAAAGTGAGAATAAATGTCCTGGTGGAAATCGCGGGAGCCTTAGGCGATTCGATTGGCGTCCCTGGCTTGGCGGGTGGCGCAGGTGAGGCAGCGGGGGCTTTGACCGGAACTTCCTGACGCTTGAGTGAATCAATAGCACCGATTTTCAGGTCAACCAGTGAATCGGCAATCCCTCGTATGATGCGAAATTCCCGATTGAGCTCTACAACCTCCTGTTGGGATGGTGGCGCGGCTTGATAAGCGTCAAATCCATAGAAAAAATCGTCGGGAAGAGCGACGCCTTTCTCAATCGCATTTTTTTTCAATTCATCGACGGCTTTGCGAAGATCATCTTGGAATTCTTGGGGATTGATCGAATCGAGGGGGGCCTCCATTTTCGCAAGAGTGGTGCGATACTTGGCGACTTCGGCACGGTATCCGACAAGACTTTCCTTGAGGGCCTTCAAGCTGGCATCTTCTGGAAAGGGTTTTTGATTCTGAAATTGCTTGAGCTTCTGAAGCTGCGAATCAAGGTTCGCCTGGGCCTCATTGCGAAGGGCTGTGGCATCGATCGCGAGGTAAGAAGTAACTCCCGTGCCGATAATGGCCAGCAGGATGAGAAATGCGGCTATAGGGTTTTGCTTCAGCCAGTTCATGGAAGGATAACGGGCTGCTTGAGGGGAAGAAGCAGGGTGTAGCCGTAAGCCCAGGTTTCCCCTGTGGGTGTCGTGCGGCGGGTGATAATTTTGGCAGGGTCATCTCCGATAGCAAAGATGGCCGAGGATTTCAAATTATTAAAAAATTTATCTATGACGGCCGCACCATCGGGATTGGGCGGGCTGTCGAGATAAAGGCCGTTGATTTCAATCGCCGTGATGGCTTTGGGTCCTGTCGGGGCTGCCTTTGGCTTCTGGGGCGGTGCTTTCGCTCCAGGTGCAGGGGTTGGCTCGGGCGCAATAACAACGCCTTCAATTGGCTTAAGTTGGGTCACCCAAATGAAACGCGGGGGGATCGTCGCGGCCAACTCTTCAAGGATGGATGCCCAGGCAGATCGTTCGGAGGCGACGAGAAGAAAAGGAGCTACCTCGGCTACGAGTTTATCGCGCTCCGCCATCGCAGCAGAGATTTTCTTTGAAAGACCTTCGAGACGAGCGACTTCGGCAGTCTGCCGGTCAACTTTTTCACCAATACGCTTTGCGGAGTCGTCCAGATCAAGCCAACAAAGAGTGGGAGTCAGAATAAAGAAGGCCGTAGCTAAGGCCAAGGCGGGCAGTCGCTTAGTAAATTGTTGCGCCTGGTGCACACTGGGCGGGGTGAGATTAATCTCAATGGGACAATTTTTGAGTGCTCGCAGCGCACAACCTACTAATTCACCCAACCCCGAGGCACAAAAAGATCCAAGCTTCGACTGGATTTCAGGAGTGACCTCCACATTGCGAAGTGGGTTGAAATATTCTACAGGCGCCTGAAGTTTTTCGGCAAAAAACTCTGTCATGTAAGCCAGACCAGTGCCGCCGCCGCAGAGGAAAATCCGCATCGGAGTCGTGCCGCCTTGGTTGGTGCGGTAAAAATTGATCGACCTCGCGATTTCGGCGTGTAGGCGTGTCATCGTATTCCGGGTCACCTTGGCCAACCTGGCCTCGGTGGGATCTTCGGACTCGGCATAAGCTCCACCGAGACCAACGCTGCCTTTTTGGAGTTTCAGCTTTTCAGCAAGCGTAATTTCCTGAGCAAATTCCTTGGCGATTGCCGCACTGATCGTGCTGCCGCCAATCGGAATACTGCGACTGAAGAGGCGATTCTCCTCGATGAAAACAAGATTTGTCGTGCGGGCACCAAGGTCCAAAAGGAGTGAGCAACCTGTGATATCCGAGTAGTTGTAGCGAAAGGCGTTGAATAAAGCTGTGGGTGCGAAATCAATTTGACCCGTCATGACGCCGCCTTTGCCAACAGACTGCACAATTTCATCCAACTGATCGGCTTTAATGGCTACCAACGCAACATCCCAAGTTTCCCCTCGGCGATCGCCCATGATTTGGTAATCCCAGACAACCTCATCAATCGGAAAAGGGACATTTTGCTGCGCCTCGAATCCAATGATCGATTCGACATCGGCAGCGGTGGCACCAGGGAGCTTAACAAATCGGGAGAAAACGGCTTGCGAAGGAAGACAAACATTCGTGACCGTTTTTGGGGAAATCTTCAGCGCCGAACGCAATTCGACCGCCACACTTTCAACTTGGCTATTCCGCGTCGCATCGGCCGAAGGATCCACAATGAACTCGGAAGTTTTAATTGCCAGCAACTTTAATCCGCCGGATGGCAGAGCAGCAAACTCCGCCATGCTTGCGGTCTGCATGCCGAGATTGAGTGCCAAGATGCGTGCTGGTCGGGCCATCGCGAGGTCAGATCAGTTAGTTAGCAGACTTGGGTTTGGAAGGCACAAAATAATCCCAAGCCATTGGTGCAAAAGGAGTTTGGCTTTTTTCCAGAACACGGCCGGTGACCTTCGTCATTTCTGCGTCAGAATCCCACCAACCCTTGCCCTGCTTGGCGACATCCGCACTCTTGGAAGAGGCTATAGCGACTAAGCCAGTGGAGCCAGAGATGCTGACGCCCACATCGACGAGGGCTTGTTGCGCGGAGGCGGGTGGCTTACCGTCAAAATATCGTCCCATCGTCTGCGGAGAAACAAATGCAGCCGTGTGCAATCCCTTGCCGTAGGGCACATCTGAAATGGTGGTGGTGCCGGTGAGAAGTGTTGGCTTCTTGTCCGGGTTCAAAGCCGCGTTGTTGAGAAGAATGTAAAATTCCACCGTCAGGTCTTCGGAGTATTTGGGAGCCTCCTTCGATATCTCGTCGCGCTCGAAATTCACATCGATCTCGAGCCAAGGCGTTGGACGCGCCGCCCCAGGCTGCTGCTTACGATAAGATCCAGCCGAGAATTGTGGCGTGTCGAAAAGTGTGGATTCGATTTTTTTGATCAAAAACTCTGACTTGACCTGGGCCTTGAGCGGCATGACGCACAAGGCAAAGAACATGGCAGGAAGGATTGTCGCGGGGAACAGACTTTTTATCATGGCTAATTTCTATTATTCAATTGTCTGGCTGAAGTAAACCTCAAACACGGCCACGGAAAAACTCAATGGTTTCGCATATGCCTTTGTCGAAGTCGACCTTGGGTTCCCAGCTGAGAATCGTCTTGGCACGGGTGATGTCTGGCTGGCGAACTTTCGGGTCATCCACGGGAAGCGGCATGTGCTCGATCTGGCAATCTGCGCCAGTGATACGGAGGATTTCTTCGGCGAATTGCCGGATAGTCATCTCGCGCGGGTTGCCGATGTTCACCGGCTCGTGGAAATCACTCATCATCAAGCGATAGATTCCATCAAGGAGATCCGAGACATAGCAAAAACTGCGCGTTTGCGAGCCATCACCGAAAATCGTAAGTGGTTTTCCTGTGAGCGCCTGGCCGATGAATGCCGGAACGACGCGGCCGTCATCAAGGCGCATGCGCGGACCATAGGTATTGAAAATACGAACGATGTGCGTATTCATGCCGTGGAAGCGGTGGTAGGCCATGGTGATGGCCTCCGCAAAGCGCTTGGCTTCATCGTAAACGCCACGCGGCCCGATAGGGTTCACATTGCCCCAGTAGTCTTCAGTCTGCGGGTGAATGAGTGGATCGCCGTAGCACTCGGATGTCGAGGCAAGGATGAAGGCCGCACCTTTGTCCTTGGCCAAACCAAGCGCGTTGTGCGTTCCGAGCGCGCCGACTTTCAGAGTTGGAATCGGTATGCGCAGGTAGTCGATCGGACTGGCCGGACTCGCAAAATGCCAGACGAAATCGACCTTCCCCGGGATGTAGATGAAATCGGTGACATCATGGCAGATGAACTTGTAGCTTTTGTTCCCGGCAAGATGCTCAATATTTGCCACATTGCCGGTGATGAGGCTGTCAATCGCAATGACGCGATGGCCCTCTGCGAGCAATCTATCCGTGAGGTGCGAGCCCAAGAAGCCTGCACCGCCTGTGATGACGCTGATGGGTTGTGAAGAGGTCTCGGCCATAGGAATAAGTTTTTAGTTCGAGTAAGAGGCTTGGGTGCCTTTGAGATTGCGCTTTTTGATCCACGGCATGAGCCCGCGCAGGCGCTCGCCCGTCTTCTCGATACCATGTTTTTCGCCCTCCTTGAGCAGAGCGTTGTAGCGCTTGTAGCCGCCTTCGTATTCTTTGATCCATTCCTTGGCAAACTTGCCGGATTGGATGTCTTTGAGCGCGGATTTCATCCGCTTCTTCACGGAAGAATCGATGATCTTTGGGCCCACAGAAACATCGCCCCACTTGGCGGTTTCGCTGATCGAGAAACGCATGCCGGCGATGCCGGATTCGTTCATGAGGTCAACGATGAGCTTGAGCTCGTGGAGGCACTCGAAGTAGGCCATTTCGGGAGAGTAACCAGCCTCGACAAGCGTTTCGAATCCCGCTTGAACGAGTGCGGAGGCACCGCCGCAGAGCACAGTCTGCTCGCCGAAAAGATCTGTTTCCGTCTCTTCTTTGAAAGAGGTTTCAAGGACGCCCCCGCGTGTGCCACCGATGCCCTTGGCCCAAGTGAGGGCGATCTTCTTAGCGTCCTTGCCAGGATTTTGGTAAACGGCGATAAGGGTTGGAACACCCTTGCCCTCGGTGTATTGGCGGCGAACGATGTGTCCTGGGCCTTTGGGAGCCACCATGATAACATTCACGTTCTTTGGCGGCACGATGGTTTTGTAGTGAATACTGAAGCCGTGGCTGAACACAAGCGTCTTGCCTGGAGCAAGATTCGGCTCGATATCGGCCTTGTAGGCGGAGGGCTGCTTGGTGTCAGGGATCGCAACCAATATGACATCTGCTTGGCGAACAGCTTCTGCAGTGTCGAAGACTTCAAAACCTTGAGCGGCGGCAACAGCACGGCTCTTGGATTTAGGATAAAGACCGATGATGACTTTGCATCCGCTTTCTTTGAGATTCAGAGCGTGCGCGTGGCCTTGGGAACCGAAGCCGAGAACCGCGAGGGTTTTTCCTTTGAAAAATTTGAGGTCTGCGTCTTTGTCGGTGAGAATTTTGGTTGGCATGATTGTTTGTTTTGTGGTGATGGGTGAAGGCGTCGTTTGTTTCAGGTTGTGCGTGCAAGGGCGATCTTGCCCGAACGAGTCAAGTCGATGATGCCAAAGCTTTCCATGAGGCTAAGGAATTTGTTGATTTTATTTTCTGTGCCAGTGACCTCGATAGCAAGCTTCTCAGCCTGAACATCGATGATCTTTGCGCGGAAAATATCGCAGATTTGCATGACCTCGGCACGGGTCTTGGAAGTAGCATTGACGCGGAGCAACACGAGTTCCCGGTCCACATAATCCTCGTCGCGGAAATCTTGGACATCGATCACATCGATGAGTTTCTCCAGTTGCTTGGTGACCTGCTCGAGAACTTTGTCGTCGCCGCGCACCACGATCGTCATGCGCGAAGCTGAGGCATCCAGAGTGGGCCCGACATTCAATGTGTCGATGTTGAACCCGCGACCGCTGAACATCCCCGCTACGCGGGTTAGAACCCCGAATTTGTTCTCAACGAGAATCGATATGGTATGGCGCATGAAGTGTGAAAAGATCGCAGATACTGGGTGAGCGCGGCAGGCGAGTCAATCCTTTCCGCGAATCCGCACAGTTCGGACAATGAAACAGTGGAGACCTTTTGCACGATCGAATTTGTAGCCAACGATGTCGATGGGATCAACCGTCCCCTCGCGGCTTGAAATCACATTCTCGGAATAGAAACCGACAATCTCAATCTCCAGATCGGCATTTGCCCTGACCTCGTATTTTGAAAAATGGCCTTTGGATAGAAGGAACCCGAGCGATTCCAAAAAATGGATCATACCAAAGCCTCTTTGAAATGGGACTTTTCACGCAAAAGAAATGAGCACGGGCGTCTCGCTTTCCAAGCCGGAGGCTTGCGAGCGTATGTGGCTCTGTGTCAGGCGAGACGCCCGACCTACACAAATGCCTTTGAAAATCTAAAGCCAAACAAACATTGGTATTAGCCATCGAGTGTCCCAAACGACCGTGGGCTGTGGCTTTGATGACCATGCCGTCTTGGAAGCAGACGTGATGTTCTAACGCTATCGTAGCAGGTGCCTCGAGCGCTCCAATATCATACCAAGGTAGGCTTGAGCTTTCGCGGATGGCTTGCTCTTCGGCATTCCAGGCGGATGTGCCGAGTTGTGCCACTTAAATTGCGCGACGGCTTGCTCCCATGTCACGGGCGATTTTTTGAGGCTGTAATGGCGACTGCTCCATCGTGGCACGAGATAATCCATGAGCTGCCTGGAGGCAACCCGTGCACCTTGGATTTTTTGATAGAGCGACCATGCCGCCGATCAGAAAACACAAAAAAGCCCGGGGCTTGCGGCCCCGGGCTTTTCAAAGGAAACGGTGCATCAGGCAAAAACCCCTGCGGATTTTTCAGCGCGCTTGCGGGCGTTGGCATCGAGGATTTTTTTGCGGAGACGGAGCGATTTTGGAGTCACCTCGACATACTCGTCGGGCGCGATGTATTCGAGCGAGCGCTCGAGGCTCATCACGATCGGAGGTGCAAGCGAGATGCCCTTACCGTCGCCTTGGCTTCTCATATTCGTTAATTTTTTTGCCTTACAGGGGTTCACCGGCATGTCGTCGGGGCGGGCATTTTCTCCGATGATCATTCCCTCATAGATTTCCTCCTGCGGCCCGATGAAGAGTCGTCCACGCACCTGAATGGTGTCGAGTGCGTAGGCCATGCTGGTGCCGCCTTCCATAGAAACGAGCACCCCGTTATTACGGCTTGGAATCTCGCCTTTGTGCGGGCCGTATTCTTTAAAAAGGTGACTGGCAATTCCGTGGCCCTTGGTGAGGTTTACGAGATCCGTCTCAAAGCCGATGATGCCGCGTGTGGGTGTGATGGCCTGCACCAGAACGCTGTGTTGATTGTGCTCCATGTTGACGATTTCGGCTTTGCGGCCGGCAAGGTTTTGCAGGATGTCGCCAAGATTTTCTGGTGGAACATCGACATAGAGAGTTTCCATCGGCTCCAGCACGGAACCATCTTCTGCGCGCTTGAAGATGACCTCGGGGCGTGAAACAAGGAGCTCGAAACCCTCACGGCGCATCTGCTCGACAAGCACAGCGATTTGCATTTCGCCTCGGGCCTTCACATCAAAGTGGCCTGCGACATCGGTGTCTGCGACCATGATAGAAACATTGCCTCGCGTCTCGCGGATGAGACGGTCGCGAATCTGGCGCGCGGTGAGGAGCTTGCCCTCGCGGCCTGCCAGCGGCGAATCGTTTACGCAGATTTTCATCGAGATCGTCGGCGGGTCGATATCAACAAATGGCAAGGCCTCGCGCTCGTCGGTATCGACCAGCGTCTCACCGATATAAACCTCTTCGAATCCGCTGATGCCCACAATGTCGCCGGCCAATGCCTCCTGAACCTGCACTTTTTCCAACCCTTCGTGGGAGAAAATAGCAGTGATCTTGGCTTTCTCCTTCTTACCATCTTTGTGGATACAAACAATGGTCTGACCCATCTCAACCTTGCCGCTGATGATGCGTCCGTAAGCGATACGGCCGAGGTAGTCGCTGTAGTCGAGGTTCGACACGAGCATGCGGAAAAAATCCACATCGGGCTTTGGTGGCGGAGGGATGTGTTTCACGATCGCCGCGTAGAGGGGCTCCATATTATCGCTGGCCTCGGTGATCTCGTTTTTGGCGAAACCCTGCTTGGCACTGGCGTAAATGTGGGGGAAGTCCAGTTGCTCATCGGTGGCGCCGAGTTCCATGAAAAGTTCGAAAACCATATCGAGGACCTTGTGAGGGCGCGCATTTTCGCGGTCGATTTTGTTGATGACAACAATGGGCTTGAGACCGTTTTCCATCGCCTTGCGTAGCACGAATTTGGTCTGCGCCTGAGGGCCATCGTGCGAGTCCACCACGAGGAGCACGCCGTCTACCATCTTCATGATGCGCTCGACTTCTCCGCCGAAGTCCGCATGACCGGGAGTATCTACAATATTGACATGGTAATCTTTCCAACGGAAGGCCGCGTTTTTTGCTCGAATGGTGATGCCTTTTTCCCTCTCCAAATCCATCGAGTCCATCATACGCTCGTCCGTTTTCTGGTTAGCGCGAAAGGTGCCTGCCTGCTTGAGAAGCTGATCCACGAGCGTTGTCTTGCCGTGATCGACGTGGGCGATGATGGCGATATTGCGAATATTTTCCATAAATAGTAGTGCGCTCGGCTGTGAGCGGGCACGGAATATGTGAAGGACGGGGGTCTCTGTCAACAAACGCCGCGCAACAGAAACAACTTATTTTGCCGAAGGAAGAATTTTGCGGATTCTGTGAGTCAACTCAGAAAGAGTGAAAGGCTTTCTCAAGACATCTCCAAGCAACAGCGGAAAGCCAAGCCCTGCGGTGGTCTGTATGCTCGGAAGTGTAGAGGACTCTCAGATCCGGCGACGCTTTCATAAGCATTCGTATCATCTCGCGGCCGCCGATGAGGGGCAGCGCAACATCTGCGATAACGAGCACGGGCGGCTTGCTTTTGTGATTTGCAAAAATTTCGAGCTATTTTATTGGAGGCTTGGAGGCCTTCGCAGCCGAGTTCCGCGAGTCGGTTGGCCATCATGTCTCGGAGCATGTGGTTATCCTCGGCAATGAGGATTTTTTCAGAACCTTGCAGCATCTCGGCGCTTGAGGGCGCATGGACGTGAGAAAACTCGGCACCCTCCGCCATCGGCAAAAAAACGCAAAACCGTGTCCCGCTTTTAGTATTGCTTTCGACAGTGATGCATCCGTGCATCGATTGGACAAGACGCCGACAAGTCGCAAGTCGCAAGTCGCAAGTCGCAAGTCCAAGCCCCGTGCCGCAGGCCGGTAGTTGTTTCGACAAGTCGGGCGCGAGGCGAACCCGACGGCACCCGAGAGAGGGTGCGCTCCCAGAGACCATTTTATTCTGCATCTATGAGCTTTCCACGCCCATACCATCACCACCAGTGCGGCAGCGCCTCGCCTGCTTCCCCATCAGGGTCCATCAGTGGTTCAAAAATGCTTCAACCCCCTCCCGCACGATACCATTCGTGAAAACTCGTTCTCTTCGTGGTTGAAGGTATCCTACAGTCCCTTGTGGATCGCTGTTGATCCCCCAACGGCTCTGGCTTTGTGGGCAAAACGGAGATCATCCGGTTTCCCCCCGATGCGCAAGACGATGGGTGGAGGTCAGGATTTCTGACCCTCTGCGTCGAAGCTCCCAGAGCTTAAAATATTTCAAGAAAACGTAAAAGCCCTCCATACATGCCACCAGCAGACCGGGCAGGCCCTCCCGATAGCCACGGCGGAGGAAATAAAACTTAAGAAAACGCGCCTTGGGCTTGATCAAAAGATCGACAAGGCCAGCGCGCACACCCTTGGCATGCAGCGCCTGCGCAGCGACGGAGGAATGGGCATTCAGGCGGGCCACATGGTCGGCGATATCTCGGTAGGTGTAGTGTCGGAGCTCTCCCCGCATGCGACCGACAGCCCCCCGCACTCGAGCGTGCTCATGCGGCTCTTCACCGTGCCAGGTGACACGCTCGCGGCGAGCCAGACGTAGCCTCCGCTCTGGATGCCAACCGCCCCTGCGCCACCAGCGGCCGAGGTAAAAAACCACACGCAAAATCTCGAATCCCTCCTCCCTCACCGGCGCACGAGCATCCTGCTCAAGCATCGAGCGGATCTCATCCCTCAACTCCGGTGAGACTTCCTCGTCGGCATCCAAGTTAAAAATCCATGGCTGGGTGCAAAGCGAGAGGGCATGCGACTTCTGCTCCACGTAGCCACTCCACTCCAGGTGCGTGATTCGACAATTGTGCCTCGCGCAGATTTCCAAAGTCGCATCGGTGGAACCCGAATCCACAACGACAATTTCATCGCACCACGACAGGCTTGCGAGGCAGCGCTCGATCGATGCTGCCTCGTTTTTGCAAACGATGAATGCGGAGATACCTGTCATGCGGGGAAGGATTGGAGGCGTGCAGCGGTTTTTCGAAAGGAGAAAAACTCGGCCGCCCGGTGTTGGGAGGATTCCACCTCCTCCTGCCAACTCTTCTCGTTTGTAAGAAGGAGGCGCGCGGACTCCAATAGCTCCTCACGCGAGGCGGGTGAACTCGATCCAAGAAAGGCAATGTGCTCGACGACACAATCCCCTCCACCACAGGTAATCCGACAGAGCAGAACGCTGGATGCGTTCCCCGCCCCTCGCGCGTCGGTATCGAACTTCTGCACGATTCGGTGAAACGATATGATCCTCAACAAATCGGTATGAGCAAAAAATCCTTCATGAGGTGGAGCGGAGACGTCGGGGATTTCTGCTCCTTGAGCAAACGACCGAGCGCGTGAGCGTGCGCCGGGGTGGACCACTGCAAAGCTCATACGGATTTCACTTTTTCCCAGATGCGGTCGAGTTCCTCGAGCGGAGTGTCCTCGACTTTGCGGCCGGCGATTTGGAGTTCGCGCTCGATCCCTTGAAAGCGGGAGATAAAGCGGCTTGT
>Ga0247843_1001489_pt1 | contig 47173 bp, 36 predicted proteins | sample LaCruzMarch2017__FD_192420 | JGI IMG/M metagenome (GOLD analysis project Ga0247843, IMG submission 192420) | Freshwater microbial communities from meromictic Lake La Cruz, Castile-La Mancha, Spain - LaCruzMarch2017_8m | ecosystem: Environmental > Aquatic > Freshwater > Lake | place: Spain...
CCTGTTTCTTTTTCGTCAATTCGCGGCGTACTTGTTGAACATATTCCACTGTGACGCCGACTAACCCCGCTACCTCGGCATCATTCCAATCTGGAAATTTTTGAATCATTTTGATGGCAATGGTGTGCGTTGTTTTTCCCATGCCTTTTTCCATGCCTTCTTTCAGACCTTCTTTCAGACCTTTTTCCATGCCTTCTTTCAGACCTTTTTCCTTGCCTTCTTCGTATCCTTTACGAAGGCCTTCTTCTTTCCATTTTCTCCCAAATATTTCAGGGATAGTGTCAATCCAGTCGCGCTCCGCTTGGGGCAACTGCCTATTGAGTTCTTTAACTTGAGCCTCTGTCATGTGATAAAAATTAAAGACGTAAAGCGTTAGCGTTTGAAGGAGTATGCCTTCACGGTCATTTCGATAGAATGGTTTGCCAAAAGTAAGGATGTTTGGCCATTTGTTTAGGTCAAATCTATGTTTACGAGCAAATTTTAACGCTAAAAATAGATTCTTCAGGTATTCGGTTTCCACTTTTTCTTCAATTTCTTCGGGCGGAACTTTACTCAAATCTGTAAGCAAGTAATGGAAATTTGGAATAAACGCTTCCCAATCCTGTGGTAACCCCGGAAAATAGTTGAAAAACGCCTTCTGTTTCCACTCGTGCGCTCCGTGATACACAACAATTGGAATGATAAAGGAGAGCGGGCGTCCGTTTTTCAGATCGTCCTCCCATATTTGCAACAAATAATCAAGCAATTGTAAGTGGACAGGCAGGGAAGGCAAGTAACTCTTATGCTCAAAAAGGAAGAGCAGGCGAGCAGGCGCGCCGCTTGCTAATCGGGTTTCATACAATACATCGCTGAAGGAAATTCCAAAGCGGCCACTGACAAAAGCCGTATCAATTTTCTGAAAAACCACGAAATCTATTCGCTGATGAATGGCCTCGGGGGTATAGTGTAGGAGGTAGTTTCGGGCAATTTTAGCATCGCTAAAAAAGGCCTTGAATACCGCATCGTGCGGTTCATGATCATTTCGGCCGGGATGTTTTCTATTGGGCATGGGCGCGGCTGGTTAAGGCAGCGAAGGTAAATTGTTTTTTTATTAAAACAAAATGTTTAAATAAAAAAGCGGTGATCCCGAACGCTCGGAATCACCGCTTTACTTATTCAAATGATCGTCCCATTGGAGCGATCAATGGTTATTATCCATTCTGCTGCGCAGAAAAGTCCATCCGGTTGAGCGCCATCAACTCCTTCATGGTTTTTTGCATCCCATCCACCGAGCCGTCGAGGAAAATGATGTTTCCCTTTCCGTGCTCTGTGAAATTCTTGATTGCCTCTGTCCACATAGAGAACAAAATGACGGAGGTGTCGAGATTGGCGGTTTGCATTTCTTTAGCGGCATGGCTCATGCCCCGTGCCACTTCTTCGCGGAAAAGTGCCACCGCCTGACCACGCATTCTGGCGGCCTCTCGCTCCGCTTCAGCAGAAATTTTGATGGCGTTGCCCTCTGCTTCGGCCGCTTTGGTCTTGGTGATTAAAAGCGCCTGACCTTCATTTTCAGCGGCGGCTTTGAGGTTGTTGGCGGCCACGATTTTCGACATGGAGCGCATTACTTCTTCGTCGAATGTGATGTCATTGATCTGCAAATCAATGAGGTGGAAACCCCAGTCTTCGAGCATGTGGTCAATGTTGACCTTCACGGCATCGGTGATTTCACGGCGCAACAAAAGGACTTCCTGCTGCTTTTTGGTAGCCACAAAAGAACGAATGCTGCCTTCAACTGTACGGGTCAAACTGGCCATAAAATCGCGGTCGCCCACAAATCTGAAAGCCACTTTTTTGACGGTTTCTTCCGCATTGTCCATCACTGAAAACAGGAGCAGTGAGGTGAAGTGTACGTTAGCCTGGTCAACGGTAACTGCCTGGAAATTAAGCTCTACCGCACGGTTTTGAACCGAAATCCGTTTGAAAATCTGTTCAATAAATGGGATTCGGAAACTTAAGCCTGGGTAAAGGGTCCGGTTGTATTTGCCGAAAATGGTGGTAATGGCAACGGTACCTTGCTGAACCGTAACGAGGCTCATAAAAATGAGCACCAGGACAATCGGAATGTAATACAATGTGGGCATAGTGATGGGTTTGAAAGTTTAAATTTGAGCAATAAAGGTGCAGGTTCAAAGCATATGTCCCTTTGATTCTCCGACCAATGGCTGTTTTTTAACGGCGTGAAAATCCGAAAAAATTCGGCGATGGGGGCAAATATTTCTCCTTCGATTTCTAAATAAGTACCAGGCTCAATGAGTGAAGTTACATTTGCAAGACAATCGGAATTTTCAGCCATGACTATTGCAAATCAGTGCTACACTTTTCTCCACAACGTGAAACCTATCATGTTTTCAAAACCTTATAGGTTTGTTAGTCAGATTCTAATCCTTACATTTTTATTTTCTCTTTCTATCACCGAAGCTCAAACCCTGCGCGGCACCATTCGGGATACCGACAATGGCGATGCAATAACAGGCGCAACAGTGTCTGTTTTGTTCAGCCGTGGTGGGTCCACCCCCGTTTCGCTGGCCAGCAGCCCGATGGGGGAATTTGTGTTTGAAAAAATCCGCGCTGGCTATTATTCCGTTGAAATAACCGCACAAGGGTTTGAACGTCAGACCATTGCCGAGGTAAATGTGGCCGCAGGGAAAGAGCAGGTGCTGGATATTGCCCTGCGCCGAACCACGGCAAAACTCGCTGAGGTAACTATTTTGGCTAATCAACCCGGCCGACGCCCTCCACTTCCGCTGGGCGAAATCCCGCTTACCCGCGACCAAACAATGCGCTTCCCGGCTATGTATTTCGACCCTGCGCGACTCGCCACGGCATATCCTGGCGTGGCACAGACGGATGATGGCACGAATCAACTTAGTATTCGGGGCAATAGCCCGAGCTCCGTGCGCTGGCGGCTCGAAGGAGTAGACATCGTGAATCCCAACCATTTGCCCAATGCAGGTACTTTTAGTGATCGGCCTGCGGCAGCTAGTGGCGGCATTTTGATGTTTTCAGCACAACTTTTGGACAATTCTTCGCTATTGGTAGGGCCAATGCCAGCAGGGTATGGTGATGCAATGGGGGGCATAATGGATATGAATTTGCGGCGCGGCAACAATCGCCAGCACGAATTTACGGCTCAGGCCGGATTGATCGGACTGGATTTGGCTGCAGAAGGGCCTATCGGAAAGTATGGTAAAAATTCTTATCTCGTCAATTACCGATACTCAACAGTAGGTCTGCTGGGGCAATTGGGCGTGTCGTTTGGAGACGAACAAATCAATTTTCAAGACTTGTCGTTCAACCTCAATTTTGAAGGCAAACGGGGTGGTCGTTGGTCGGTATTTGGTTTGGGTGGATTGAGTGAAAACATCTTCCGGCGCAAAAGGGACACTGCTGAAATCAAATACTACAAAGATTTCTTTGACATTGATTTTGAATCAAAAACGGGGGTGTTGGGATTGTCCAATTGGAAGGCCTTTGGCAAAAAAACTTGGTTAAAAACGACCGTTGCAGTGTCCGGGCAGCAAAACAATCGGCTCGTTGTTTCTGAAACCTATAACGAAGCCGACAATAGCGACGATATAGAAGAATCAAAGATTTCAGGATCTTTTACTTTATCTGAGCGTATTGGGTCAAGAGCCCAATTACAACTAGGAATGGTGGCACAAATTGCGAATTCCGAAAGGAATGGCAGTCTGGGTAACCTTCTCCAAGAAGGAAATTTGCAGGAATACTTCTTAGGACAACCCTGGGGACAGGTCTCCTGGCGAAGTCGAAATCAGAAAAACCAGACAACTTTGGGTATGCATTGTGCGATTTTCAAAAACTGGAGCCAACCCTACGATAATTACGACGATTTCTCGCTTGAGCCACGCTTTGCTTTTACACGCAAATTGGCCGAGAATCATCAACTTTCGTTTGCTGCGGGTGCTTATTCCCAAGTTCCATCTAACTGGCTGCTGAGGGTTAGAAGTCAAATTATTCGATCCCAGAAAATTGAGGTTTCGTATTCTTGGACCTTTGCTCCATCTTGGCAATTCAAATCTTCTGTTTACCGGCAATGGATGAACAATGCTTCTTACTTTATCAACGAGAAATTTTCTCTCTTGAATAATAGCGAGCAGGTTTTTGGTTACGATTTTTCGTCCTATAACACTGGCAGAGGCTCCAATAGAGGGATCGAGGCCTCCGTTGAGCGCCGCCTTTCTGATGGCTGGTTTTTACTGGTCAACGCAAGCTTTTTTGATTCAAAATTTTCGAAGACCAGTAGCCCATCCAAATCCGATTGGTTGTCCACACGCTGGAATTTTAAACATCTGGCCAACACCACCTTCGGCAAAGAATGGCAGCGCGAAAAACGCCCTGGGAAAGAACGCACCATCGGTTTAAATGCCCGGGTGGCCTGGACAGGCGGTGTGCGCGAAGCGGAAATTGACCAGAATGCTTCTGTGGTGGCCAACACAACGGTAATTGATGAGCGAATCGGGTATTCGCGTCAATACCCCGACTATTTTCGCATTGATCTTCGGGTATACTGGAGGAAAAATCTTGGCAATCGCCGCAACAGTACCTTTGCCCTCGACATTCAAAACCTGACGGGGCAGCAGAATTTGGCCTACCATTATTTCGATCCCTATACCGGTCGAATTGAAAATAAATACCAATTGGGTCCTATTCCCAATTTCAGTTGGCGGATCGAATTCTAGGGATGGGGGATTTGGTTAATGGGGGATTTGGTTATTTGAGGGGCCAGAGCCTGGTATTCCTGCTTCTTTAGCAACAGGGAAAAATACCAAGCTCTGGCCCCTCAAATAACCAAATAACCAAATCCTCAGATAACCGAAGTATTAATCAGGTTCGAAGCCCAGGATAATGCTAAACCGGGCATAATCACTGATTTTGCGACTTGGGTAGAATTCTGGCTTATCAATACCAATACCGTAGTCAAAGCCGAGTGTACCGAACATCGGCAAGAACACGCGCAAGCCCATGCCCACAGAGCGCTTGATATCGAAAGGGTTAAAATCCTGAGCCCGCCCCCAGGCGTTGCCGCCCTGTGCGAATGCAGTGACAAAAATCGTGCTTTGTGGGTTGAGCGAGATCGGGTAACGAAGTTCCACCGTGTATTTGTTGAATACGCCTGCCCCCCCTGGGTAGCGTGACATTATGTCGCTGGTGTTATATCCGCGCAAGCTGATGATATCACGCGCATTGAGGCCAAAGTTTTGATTGTTCAGACCATCGCCACCCAATTCGAAACGCTCGAAGGGACTCAGGCTTGTTTTGTCGCTCCACCTTCCCAATAAGCCGATTTTGGCTTGGGTTTTCAGCACCAGTTTGCCCACCAGCGTAGTGTACCATTCGGCATCTACCCTCCATTTGACATATTCGGCATATTTGTAAATCTCTCCAACACTGGCCGTTTCATAGAAGCTTTCATTTTTGAACCAGGAGTAGGGCGGCGTGGCATTCATTTTCATAGAAATGAGCGAGCCTTGCTTGGGGAAAATAGGATCGTTGATGCTATTTCTTGCCAAGGTGATACCGAGGCTGTAGTTATGCACAATACCATCAGACACTACCCTACCTAAATCATCCCGGAATGCAAACGAAAGTGCATTGCTGAGTTTCAGGGTTTGAATGTCGGCATCGGCGCGGAAAACAAAGTTGTCGTCCGGCCATTTCAAACGGGTGCCAAAACCGACGGTCCCTTGTAGGATTTCAAGTTTCTGAAAACTCTCCGAACCTGAAAAGCCCGATGCAAAACGATTGTAAAAACCCGCAACTGTAAGCGAATTGGGTTTTTTGCCACCCATCCAAGGTTCCGTGAAGGAGATGTTGTACGATTGGTAGCGATCACCCGCCGTTTGGCCGCGTAGGCTGAAACGTTGTCCGTCACCTTGTGGAAGCGGATTCCAGGCCTCCCGGTTTTTGATATTACGAATGGAAAAGTTGTTAAAGGTTACCCCCAAAGTCCCGATCACACCGCCCCGGCTGAATGCCGTTGCCGGCTGGTAACCTGCCGAAAGTTCAAGTTGGTCAGAGGGTTTTTCCTCTACAGTATATTCAATGTCCACCGTGCCACGATCCGGGTTTACGGGTGTGTTGATACCCAGCGCTTCGGGATTGAAATAGCCGAGATTGACAATCTCCCGCTGTGAACGGATAATGTCGGCACGGCTGAATTTGTCTCCAGGACGCGTGAATAATTCCCGGCGGATAATGTGTTCGTGGGTGCGGTCGTTGCCTTTGATAACTACACGATCTATGGTGGCCTGAGGCCCTTCATAAATGCGGAGTTCGAGGTCAATGGAATCGTTTTCAATGGCTGTTTCTACCGGGTCAACCCGGAAAAACAAGTAGCCATTGTCAAGGTAAAGAGACGAAATATCGCGACCATCCTGGCTGAATGATAGTCGCGTGTTCAAAAGTTCCTGATTGAAAACATCGCCTTTTTTGATGCCCAGCACTTGGTCGAGGTACTTAGTTTCGTAGAGGGTGTTGCCTTTCCAGCGGATATCGCGGAAGTAATAGCGGTGGCCTTCCTCTATGTCCATATGGATGTTAATTCGGCCTTTTTTTGTTCGCCAAATGCTGTCTTTTATCACCCTTGCATCGCGGAAACCGAGGTTATTGTAGTAGGATTCAATTTTACGTTTGTCTTCCTCGTAAAGTTCCCTAACGAGTTTTGACTTTTTGAATAGTTTGCGCTTTCGGTGCGTTTCCTTCATTTTTTTGCGCAAAATCCGGGATTTCACATGCTCGTTTCCAGAAAAGCGGATATCCTGGATTTTCACTTTTTTCCCAGGCGCAATCACGAATTCCAGGCGGGTAGCATTGGTAGCGCGTTCGTCCGGGTAGGAGTTGATTTTCACCCGTGCGTTCAGGTATCCCTTTTCCACATAATACTCCTCCAATTCATGAATCAACGTAGCCTTCACGTTGTCTGTTAGAATGGACCCTTTTTGAAGGAACTTGTTTATTGTTCCGTTCAGGTCGTCGTGTTTGCTTTTTTTCACCCCCACATAAGAGTGCCGCGTATATCGTGGCAATTCCTTTACGGCAATCTCCAGAAAAATCTTATCCCCTACGGTGCGCTCTTGATTAATCCGCACATCGGTGAAAAGTTTGAGGTTCCAAAGCGTGCGCACCGCGTTGCTAAAATCAGTTCCGGGCACCCGCAACTTGTTTCCAACCCGAAGACCCGAGAGCGAAATGAGCGTGTTTGCATCCGCAAATTGAGCACCTGTGACGCGTACGCCACCAATTTCGTATTCTTTTTGTTGCGAATAGTCAAGCGGAGGCAGGAGCGTATCGGGCGTTTGTGCCGTAACATAAAGCGGGAATAAGGCAGCGATCAGGAACAGGATGCCGAGCGCTTGGGGTTTTATTGTTTGCAAAAAAATCATGGTCAAAGATGTGTAGGGCAAGATGTTGCGCCTGAAAATCAGAATGGTTGTGTATTTGTTTATGGGTTGATTTGTTTATGGGTCGATTGTAGGGTTAAGCACTCGAATATCCATGAGCGGAGCCAACAGATCCCCGAATCCCCCAATCAACAAATCAACTTCATTGTCTCCTCGCTGCCGATATCCCAATCATTTCTTGAAGATTCGGGCAATTAAGAAACATATCACTTATACTGAGATAGGTTGTGTTCAGTTTTTCAAGCACCCACTTTTCGGTGTAATCGCCCTTTTTTTGTTCCAGCGCTGCGACTTGTATTTTTCCGTAGTCAAGTTTCAAATCCGCTTTGTGTGGTTTCGAGCGACTCACGAGTTGCACGATTCGGAATTGGTCACTCCCGTCCTGACTTTTGAACCGGAAGGGTTCAGCAACATCTCCTTCTTTGAGGCCATCAATCGCGAAAAACACGCTCGTTTCCAGGTCGGCCACTTCAAAATACGAATTGCCTGTGCGGGGGTTTGCCACCCGTCCGTCGTTGTTGAAACTCTGGGTGTTTTTGTCACCGTACTTTTTTACGGCCTCCGTGAAGGTAAGTTTGCCATCCTTAATAAGCAGGCGAACGGAGTCCAATTTGGCTTTTGAAGCATCCATGTCGGTTTCTGTAATTTCTGGCTTTATAAGGATGTGCCGACAATGGATCAGGTTACCCCTGCGCTCTAACAATTGGATTATATGAAAACCAAATTCCGTCTCCAAAACAGGACTTAACTGGTTGGTTTCCAATTTGTAAGCCATGGCTTCAAACTCTGGAACGAAGGTTCCCCGCTTTTGAAATCCAAGGTCACCACCTTGTGCACCACTACCTGGGTCATCACTGAATTTTTTAGCCAAGTCTGCAAAATCTTCCCCTTTCTCGGTGATGCGCTTGTACAAATCCTCGATGCGTTTGCGCGCCTTATCGTGTTCCGCAGGGTTCACCTTGGGCTTGTAGACGATTTCTCGAATTTCAACTTCTGCATTAAAATACGGCAGGGAGTCCTTGGGAATATTGCCAAAAAAACGCTGCACCTCCAAAGGCGTGACGGTAGCTTTTTCGGTCACTTTCCCTTGCATCCTTTCCGCCAAAATTTGGTTTCGCATGTCGGAGCTGAGCTGAGATTTCATCTGGCTCACACTTTGGCCATAAAACTCTTCAATCGCCTTGTCGTCTTGATTGAAGTAGGCACGAAGCCGTTCAATACGGGCATCAATCTGCGCCTCCACTTCTTCATCCGTCACTTCCACGGAATCAAGTTTGGCCTGGTTCACCAAAAGTTTTTGTACTATGAGGTTTTGTAACACCACGCACTGGTATTCCGGCGGCAATTCTGGCTGGTCTTTTTTTGCAAAACCATATTGCTCCTGCACCTCACTGAGCAAAATGATCTCGCCTCCCACCGAAGCTACTACGCGCTCTATCACTGCTTTATCTTTCTGTGCAAACAAGCCCAGCGGTAGAAGTAAAATTGGAATGAATCGAATGATATTTTTCATTGAAAATCTTTGTTGGATTTTGGACTTTGGACTTTGGACTTTGGACGGTGAAACTACAAGATTGTCAATGTCCAATGTCCAACATCCAACGTCCTTTACTGCAAGATCTTAATATTCTCCCGTCGCATTTCTTTTTGGTACAAATCCTCTTTCCAGCGCTCCAAAAGTTCTTGTTTGCGTTTGTGGAGGATAATTTTCAAAGCCTGATCTTTCGCGTAATCAAATGGTGCAGTAGTTTTTCCTTGCACCGCTTCTATTACACGATAATAATACCTGAAATCGCCATCCGAAAGTGTGCCATCGCGACGAGATCCAGCGTTTTCGGAGGTCAGGGTTCCTTTGGGCAATAAGGTGGACAATTCTTGAAGGGTGTACCATTTTTCAGAATCAAGCAAAGCCAAAGTCGCCCACTGCTTCGCAAAGGCAATGAGTTTGGTTTCGTCAGCTGGGTTGCGGCTATACCAAAGTTTGTTGATTTCGTTTTGAGGCGCCTGGGTCGAGATTTTGAGCAACAAACACTTCAAGATGGTGCTTTCAAGTTGGAATTGATCCTTGTTGTTATCGTAATAAGCGCGCAATTCGTCTTCTGTGACGGTACTATCTAGTTTTTCGGCGATCAGTTGTTCTTCAAAATTGAAGCGAACGAGGCTAGCACGGTAACTGCGCACCAGTTCGTCAATGTCCAAATCCTTGGGTATGTTGCGTTCTGCCTCATACATCATCAATTGTTCGCGCAGCCACCGTTGAATGTAGGCTGAAACAAGCAAAGCACTGTCGGGGGGCAAGGTACCTTTAGCGACAAAACCATCTAATTCAGAAAGGTAGAGGTTGCGGTCATAAACCCTTGCTAGCAATTTGTCCTCCTTTTTTTCACCCTCTTTTATGCCACATTGCCAAAACAAGGCGCAACAAAGTAACACAAGGAAAGCCGCTATAGCCTTGCGACCAGTAGAACCAAGGCTTACAAGGGCAAAAACAGGTAAAAACAGTTTCTTCATGGTCAATGTCCGCCAAAAGGCGGGCAAAGGTAGGCTAATTGACCATAAAATTTATTACTTGACTCTGGTATGTGGCAAGTTAATGACTGGAGCAAAATTCAAGTCAAATCTGCATACTTTCAAAGGGTTAGTTTTGATTCATTATAGACTCGCCATCACACCTGCTTGTATGGAAAAGGTACTGAGCCGCGCTTTATTGGGCCCTAAACCGCCGCCAAGCGATTGGCGATAAATGGGTTCTACAAAGGCGACATATCGCTTACCAATGGCTTGTTCCATTCTCAGGCCCAAATCGGCCGTCGCGTATGCATTGTGATTAAGTCCGCCATTTTCCAGAACACCTTTGGCATTGGGTAGCGGAGAAACCGGAGAAGCTGGATCTGAACTTTGCTTGGGCGGGAAATGCACCGTTTTATAACCGTAACTTTTACTCGTCGCAAAATTTGCCGTCGCACCCGCCACTATAAGGGCGCTTGCCTTGCCCAATTTGGCAATGCGGCGGGTGGCTTTAACAGGTACAGAGAAAACTTCAGCCTCCACATTGTCAATATGAAAGTATGAAACACCGTTAAGGTCATCCTGATAGGTAACGTTTTTAAGCTTCGGCTCGTAATTCCTTTGGGCATATTGAAGTCCTGCTTCTACACCCCATTTTCCTTTTCGATAACCGACGGCCAAACCTCCCCCGAATCCGGTTTTTTTGTCGGAATGATCGCCTTCACGCAGGTAATTCTGGTCCAAAGTGCCAAAAGTTCCGGCGTAAAAATTGGACGGTTTCGAGGCTTTTGAAATCGTGATTCCAGGGATTGAAATCACAGAACTCGCAAATAAAACTGGCTCGACTGGATGGGCTGGCAAAACTGGACCTAAAGAAAATTTGACGATGCCTGATTGACTATAAAAATTGGCGGGGTCCAAAATGGAGCCGTTGGATGCAATGGGTTGAGGCGCGTTAGCTTCTGATTTTACGCCCTCATTTTCAAGCTCTTGCGTGAGGGTAGCGGCCAAATCTTGTACCAGTGCCACTACCTGCTGGGCAAGGTTTAGTTGCTCCTTAGAGTCTACATTTTCGTTGTCTTTGACGCTTGAAGCAGGCCGCTTTTTAGCCTTGGGTGAACGGGAATTAGCAATTGGCTCCAGTTTTTCATTTTTTACGGGAGTCGGATTGGTAACAGACTCCACCATTCCAAAAAAGCCTTTCAAATTGAGCAGTAAAAGCAGGAAAATTGCCATTTCAGCCAGCTTGGTCATTCTTAGGCGACGAACCCGTGCGATACTGTCCATTCGGTTCGCGAGCGCGGACCATGAACCCGTATCATAAGGTGTTTCGATGCGATCCAAGGCCGGCCGCAACGCCTTATCCAATGCATCTGGTGCTGGCAAAGCATCCAGACGGCTTTCAAGAGCCGCCCAAGTGCTTGGGTCAAAAGGCACTTCAATGTTTTCCAGTGCCGATTTTAGGTTCGAATCGAATTTCTGCAAGTCCATTTTTTATTGAGTAATACCAATAGCTAGTTGGCATTGTAAGGTACTAGGTATGCGATGGTATGGATTAGGGCTTTTCAAAAGACTTTGGCATCATTTCATTTCAAATTCCATGCGTCTCAAGGCGAAAATTTCCTGAAGTTTCAGGCGAGCCTTTACCAGATTGCTCCTGGAGGTGCTTTCTGTGATTTCAAGAGATTCTCCAATTTCTTTATGGGAATAGCCTTCTACTACATATAGGTTGAAGACTGCGCGGTAAGCGGGCGAAAGTTGCTGCACAGCATCCAGAATTTCACGTTCTGTAAGGTTGCTCAGCACATCGGGGTCATCCGTTGAGATGGAGTGTACAGAATCAATATCTTCCGTTCTTCTGCGGGTATTTCTGCGGTAATAATCAATACAGGTGTTTACCACAATCGTACGAATCCAGGCCCCTAAGGAGGTGCCTGCTTTGTATCGGGCAATATTTTGAAAAATCTTGATAAACGCTTCGTGAAGCAGGTCAAGCGCCTCATCGCGCGAGCCAGCATACCGCATGCAGATACCCATCATACGGCTATAATGTTCCTCATACACTTGTTGTTGAGCCCAGCGCTCCTGGCGCGTAAGAGCTTCCACAAAATCGCGTTCTGCACGTTCCAAATTTAAGGCAATGTCCATGGTGTTGATTCTCGTTGGAGGGTGAGCAATGCTCGTCCGGCGCACGGTTTTCCACAAATATTCCAACACGCCAGGCATAAATAAGAGCATTCTGGGAAGAACAGAACTTTCATACCTCGCGTTTCGACCTATAAAACGGGAATACCGCTCCGAACGCTGCTTGACATGGCGCATTATTTTGGGAGAGGGTTGGCAGCGCCCTTTAATAATCATGTACTAAAATTTAGAACGCCTTCCAGATGCTCAGATTTAGACCCAACTGAATCCTGAAAGTGCTCGAAAAATTTTGGAAGCATTCTGATGGGACAAAAATTGTTTTATTTTTTGTTTTAAATATGGCTTGCTGAAATTTCCAAAAAGTCGTGTAATTCAACAATTTAGATGTTTTTAAAAATTACACCTGAAAAATTGTTTTAAAATTTTTCAACAAAGGCTTTTTAATAAACAAATTGTATCTATTTTTGCTCACCGAAACAAATGAGAGGTGAGCAAAACTCGGGGATAGTGCTTCTTCAAACATCACAATTAAACTAATCACCGCCATGGGAAAGAACAAATGGTACTTCGAGACTGAAAACAGTGCAAAACAAGCAGGAAGCACCCATACAAGTCATAGCCGTTCGAAAAAAACGAGCCATTTACCCAGCACTTTTGTTTGGGAATCACCTGAAAACATGCCTTTGCCCAAACTGATGCGTTTGGTTTGGCTGCGCTTGCGCAGAAGCTGGGTCGCCTTGCGTTTTCAGGCAAACCGCTTGTCATTCGGGCTTTTCAAACGGAAGACCTTGGTTCAATTATGCGTTTTGGCTGGCACTGGATTTTTGCTTCTAGGACCGGACGGAGAATCAGGCCTTTTGACACGAGGCAACACTCCTGGTACCAACTGGGCTCGCGAAACCACCCTGGATGTTGGCGTTGAAGAAGATATTCCACGCAAAATCAAAAAGCCAAAGACCAAGAAAAACGAGGCTGCACCGGTTTCAGCCACCGAACTCCTCCGGGAGCAATCCCTGGACTATGTTCAGCGGTTCAGCAAAATAGCGATTGGAGAAATGCAGCAATATGGGATTCCTGCAAGTATTAGCCTGGCCCAAGGGCTGATTGAAAGCCGGGCAGGTACGAGCAAGTTAGCTGTTTCCAACAACAACCATTTTGGAATGAAGTGCTTTTCCAGGAACTGTAAAAGGGGGCACTGTTCCAATTTTACGGACGATACCCACAAAGATTTTTTCAGGAAATTCCCTTCACCCTGGGAGAGTTGGAGAGCACATAGCCAATTACTGGCGTCGGGCCGATATGCCAAACTCAAACGGCATGGGCGGGATTACCGCGCTTGGGCTTATGGACTGAAATCGGTCGGATATGCGACAGATCGCACCTACGCGGAGAAATTGATAGGAATAATCGAGCGGTATGATTTGCACAAATATGATCGATAGGGGTTTAGAAGAGACACTTTTCAAAAAAGTGTCACTTCTAAACTCGTTACCCTTGCACATACACCACCCATTTTTCATCAAAAAAACCTTCCCTAAAATAATTGCGAATTGGAAACACTTCTGTGTAGTCTTTGCCTTTCCCAGGCAATTCTCGGATTTCAGCTTTTAAATCACCTCCCTTTAATGCAAGAATGCCATTAGGCAGTACATGATGATGTTTTTTCTTCAAAAATTTTTGACTCCAAATCAAGAGTTTGTCCAGACTGGCAACCCCTCTCGAAAGGACGAAATCAAATTGGCCATTCAGCTTTATCTCCTCGGCGCGGCCATGTATGGCCGTCACGTTTTCGAGCCCAAGTGCCTTGGCCACCTGTTGCACCACGAGAATTTTCTTGCCGGTCCCGTCAACCAAAACGAAGTTGGATTCAGGGAAAAGGATCGCCAGCGGGATGCCGGGGAACCCACCACCAGTACCGAGATCCAATATCTGTGATTCGGGCTTGAATTCAATAACTTTGGCGATCGCTAGTGAATGAAGGATGTGCCGTTCTTCAAGATTTTCAATGTCTAATCGGGAAATGACATTTATTTTCTCGTTCCACGCTCTGTAAAGTGGTTCCAGTTGATCAAAACGAGCGCTTTGTTCCGATGTGAGGTCAGGGAAGTATTTTTTTATAAGTTCTGTCATTCTGCTAGTTCTTCGAGCATTTTTTCCGCTTGAGCGCGGCGTTCCGGTATTTCGGTATTCGATAGGGTGCGCTCCAGAGCTCGGCGTGCTATGTCTTTTTCACCAGGGTCATTGGCTGCCATTTTTACATAAGCCAGAGCCATATACCAGTAAATATCCTCTCCAAATCGGTCCAAATCTTCGATTTTAGCAATGCAATCAATCGTCAACTCGGGTCGGTCCATTTGAAGCCCAACAATAGCCAGGTAAAACAAAGCATCCGATTGGCAAATCTTGAACGAATCATCCATCACGCTCACCAATTCGGTGGCAGCGTCGCGCCAAGCCTTCTTTTTATAATGGGCATCTGCCTGGCTGAATGCGATCGAACAAAGTTCTGGTTGAATGGGTGCAAGGCTGTCATTGGCGTAGCGCTTAGCCATATCATCCAGAATGCTTTCAGGAGGTCTGAAGTTGTGGTCGTACACTTCAGCAGGCGTCCGATCGCGGTTTAACCAGGTAAAGACTGCGTAACCTAAAGTAAGTAATACAAACCCTATGAATGCATATCGGATGGTTTTATTCTCACTCGAAGCGGGTACCTGACTGGAATACAATTGGCGTTCCAGGGCCTCGCAAGCCGACCATGTTTGGTGGAAACTAGCATCTGTCAAAGGTAAAACAACCCAGTTCGGCAAAGGCTTTTCCCACTCGACTTCGCGTTGATCCAGCAGATTTTTGTAGCGTTCAACGGCTGGTTTAAACTGACCTGTTTCTATGGAAGAAACATCCGAATTTTCGTCCTTGGGCAAATTGGCGAGGCTCAGGATTTGTCTTTGATCCTCAACGGATAGTTTTGTAAATTGACGTTTGGCTCGTATTTGAAGTCGGGTTTCTCTAAGAGCCGCTGAATTTGGAAGCGATGCTATGACTGGAACTTCCTCGTCTGTAGGTAATTGAGTGGGTGGGAGTTCCTGGCCCTTTTCTAACAACCAATCCTGATACTGGGCAAGCGCCAAATTTTTTAAATAAAGGAAAATCGGAGCATCCGAAGGGTATTGGCCTGACTGAACTAGTCCAACGGTTTGAATCACTGCAACCCGGAAAAAAGTGTTGCCGTCCGCATAACTCCCGCCCGCAGACTCGACAGCCCTTGCAACAGGAGGCCTAAACTCATTGTATAAGGCATTCACAACACTGGCATCTGCTTCACGCAGGCCGTTTAGGTAGGTTTCGTTCGGGAATGTTGCGATTGGGTGATTCATAACAGGGGTAAAGGTCGGAAGGATAGGGGAATTTTTGTCCGTTAAAGTCGGGGTGTAGGTTGTTAATTGATTTTTCTTAAGATTCCGGTTAGAAAAAGTATTTTGAGAAGAGAAGTTTTCATCCAATTTTTCCCTTAACTTTGTCTAGCACGGAAATCCTCCTGAGTATTTTACCCCAATTACAGCAATCCCCAAAATTATGAATTGAATTTCTGACCAACCCGTCTTTGCTTTATTCGCCTTAGCCTTGGCGGTGGCGAAAGGCTACGGCGGGTAAAAAATGAAAACTATCATGCGAGAATCCTTCCTCCACTTTTTGTGGCGAACGCGTCGTTTCGACGCTCAAAATCTGCACACCACAGAATCCCAACCTATTGAAATCCAAACGGTTGGAGAACAAAACACCCACGCTGGTCCTGACTTTTTTAACACCCGACTGCGCATTGGCGACACGATTTGGGCAGGCAATGTGGAAATGCACCTCCGTTCATCTGAATGGAATGCACATGGGCATAGTACGGATCCGTCCTACGATAATGTAGTGCTGCATGTCGTATTAGAGGAAGATACCCCCATTCTTCGCGGCAACGGCGAGCGCATTCCCTGTCTTGAATTGAAGGGTAGAATTCCTCCCAAATTATTGGAAAATTACGAACGACTCGAACACGAAACAGCCTGGATTCCATGTCAACATTTTTTCCGGCAAGTACCCGACATCGTGCGACTCAACTGGCTCGACCGACTTATGGTGGAACGTTTGGAACTCAAAACAACAGCCATCGCCGATGCCCTGCGCGCTACAGAAAACCATTGGGAAGAGGCTTTTTATCGACTTTTGGCTCGGAATTTTGGGCTAAAAGTAAATGCCGAGCCGTTTGAAGCATTGGCCCGCACCCTTCCTTTGATGATCTTGGCAAAACACAAATCCAGTTTATTACAAGTAGAGGCTTTAATTTTGGGACAGGCGGGCTTTTTGCAAGAACAAAACAACGACCCCTGGCCCATAGAATTAACCAGGGAATACCGACATTTAGCCCACAAGTATGGGCTTGAACCACTTCCTATGAGTCAGTGGAAATTCCTTCGGCTGCGGCCCGCAAATTTCCCAACCGTTCGTTTGGCACAATTTGCTGCCTTGATCCATCAATCCGCCCATTTGTTTTCTAAAATATTGGAAACCAATAATTTGCGGGAACTTGAAAACCTTTTCAACGTTCATCCAAGCAGCTATTGGGGTGATCATTTTCAATTCGACAAGCCTTCTATTAAGCGAGAAAAAGGATTGGGACGCGACTTTGTGCATCTGCTGGTCATTAACACAATTGTACCCTTTCTTTTCCATTACGGGAAAACAAAAGACTTAGTTGAACCCCAAAAACGCGCACTCGTTTTACTGGAGGAACTTCCTCCAGAAACAAACACGTTGGTAGATGGCTGGTCAGTGCTTGGTGTCCCTGCCCGACATGCTTTCCAAACACAGGCACTGATTCATTTGAAAACCCGATATTGCGACCAGAAGCGATGTTTGGAATGTGCAATTGGGAATGCAATTTTGAAATGAATTTATAGTTTCACGCAACGCCGCGACGACACAACGGTTCTTTATTATTCTACGGCGTGACCATGCGGAATTCATCAACGCAAAATAACAACAACATATAATGCAATTCAAAGCTACGCTCGCATTCGCCTTGGTTCTCAACGCATTACCAGCTATTGCTCAATCCTTTTACTTTGGCGCAGACCTATCCTACGTCAATGAAATGGAAGATTGTGGCATGGTTTACAAAGAACTTGGCCAGACCAAAGATGTACACCAGATTTTTGCGGATCATAACTGCAACCTCGTTCGGTTGCGGCTTTGGCATACGCCCAATTGGTACGATGGTCTGAATTCCGGAAAGCGGTATTCTGATTTTCAAGATGTTCGCAAAAGCATTATTCGCGCCAAAGGACAGGGAATGAACGTATTACTGGATTTCCACCTTTCGGATAATTGGGCCGATCCAAGCCATCAGGTGGTGCCCGCAGCCTGGCTGGGTGTGGTCGCGAATTTGCCTTTGCTGAAAGACTCCTTATACAATTACATTTCCAAAACGCTGCTCGACCTCAATAATGAGGGCCTTATGCCAGAAATGGTGCAAATCGGCAATGAAACCAATAAAGGTATTTTGCTCTCTCCATCGGTGGATGCTGCGGGCTGGAGTTTGGACTGGAATAGAAACAGTCAACTTTTTAAACATGCCATTAAAGCAGTTCGGGATGTGGAAGCAAGCACAGGAAAATCTGTCAAAGTTGCCCTGCACATTGCCGGCCCGGACAATGCCGATTGGTTGCTGGCAGGTTTTTGGTCCAATGGTGTGACGGATTTTGATGTCATCGGGCTTTCATATTATTGGGCCTGGCACAAACCCACCAATATCGCAGGCGCCGGAAATATTGTGACCGAACTTCGTCAGGAATATCCCGGCAAAGAGGTGATGATTTTTGAAACGGGCTATCCCTGGACTTTGCAATGGGAGGATAATGCCAACAACCTGATCACCGAATTGCACCCCAGTTATACGCCAGCAAGTCCTGAAAATCAGCGCAAATGGCTGGTAGACATGACCCAAGAACTTATCAATAAAGGGGCTAAGGGCGTGCTGTATTGGGAGCCCGCCTGGCAGTCCTCGCCCTGCTGGACGCAATGGGGAAAAGGTTCACATCAGGAGCACGCGACCTTTTTTGATTTTCAAAACAACCTCCTTGTGGGTGGAGGCATGGATTTTATGACCCATGATTACGAAAATCTAGTGCCCGCCAAAGAGCCTGCCAACCTCGCTAGTTTTAAAGTCTGGCCCGATAGTGGTCAACGCAATTTAACCATACAGTTAAAAAATCTCTCTGGTGAAAAAGCGCTGAAGATCAATTTGTTGAATAGCAAAGGTGAATTGGTGGCTTCCCAAGAATTTGGCGCTCCAGTAGTTTCGGAACTGCTTTTCTCCATCCCATCCTTGTCCATGGGGCTTTATTACTGCACGATTTATGAAGGGAATGCTCAAATTGCGGTGCAGCCAGTGTTTTTGGGGAAGTAGGATTATCTAGCCTATTTGCAGTTACTTATATTAGCCAATTAAAGAAAACAGCCAACCGGATTTTTCCGATTGGCTGTTTAATATATCCCACGTACAGCGCTAGAAATCCGCGAAAATCCGCCCTATCCGCGCAATCCGCGTTCCCTATTTCCCTTCCTCAAACTCTTCCGTTAAAATCCGAATCACGTCGCGCACGGTCTCTTCTTCAAGGTCGGTGCGGCGAATGAGTTCTTCGGCACTGAGTTCGAGAACCTGACGGGCAGTGTCGCAGCCAATGTTCTTGAAGGTCTCGATCACCCAAGGCTCGATGGCATCGCTGAATTCTTCCAGATCCACGTCGTCAATTTCGTATTCGGCTTGGTTGCGATACACATCTATTTCGTAACCCGTGAGGCGACTGGCGAGTTTGATGTTACTACCTGCTTTGCCGATGGCGAGGCTCACCTGGTCTGCATCGAGGTAAACGGCGGCGCGTTTGGCCTCGTGATCGAATTCGATGGTGGTGATCTTCGCTGGGGTCAGACTGCGCTGCATAAAGAGCGCGGTATTGGTCGTGTAGTTCACGATGTCAATGTTCTCATTCCGCAGTTCGCGCACGATGCCGTGGATCCGGCTTCCTTTCATACCCACGCAGGCGCCCACAGGGTCAATGCGCTCGTCATGGCTTTCCACCGCGATTTTGGCGCGTTCGCCGGGAAGGCGCACGATGTTTTTGATTTCAATTACGCCGTCCTCAATTTCGGGCACTTCAGCCTCCAACAACTTGGCAAGAAAATCTGAGTCCGTGCGGCTCAGCATGATGAATGGCACGTTGTTGCGCATTTCTACACGCTTGATAATGCCTTTCACCACGTCGCCTTTGCGATAATAGTCGCCACGAATCATCTCCGTCCGTGGGAGGATGATTTCGTTGCCTGTATCATCGTCGAGCACCAGGACTTCTTTTTTCATGATCTGGTTCACTTCGCCGGTGACCACCTGTCCCACACGTTCGGAATATTTGCGATAAATTTCGTCTTTTTCAAGTTCCATGACCCTTGACACAAGGGTTTGGCGGGCTGCCATGATGGCGCGACGACCAAAGTCTTCGATCGAAAGCTGCTCGTAGCACTCGTCGCCTATGGAGTTGGAATCGTCAATTCCCTTGGCCTCCGTTTCACTTACTTGAGCGAGTTCATTGGTCACCTCACCGTCATTCACCACCTCACGCACGCGCCAGATTTCCAGGTCACCCGTGTTGGTGTTCACAATCACGTCGAAATTTTCGTCGGTGCCGTATTTCTTTTTGATGAGGGTACGGAACACGTCTTCCAAGACACGCACCATCGTGGGCCGATCTATGTTTTTGCCCGTTTTAAATTCTGCAAAGACATCTACTAAATTGACCATTGTTGTTGAATTGTTTAGAATGTTGAGGGTTTAGAATGTTTAGGGTTTAAGACGTTGAAGGTTTGGTTATTGGCTAACCATTCTAAACCTTAAACTCTTAACCTTCTAATCCATTTAAAAGGGCAGCTTCACTACCGCTTTTTCGATTTGATCGTAAGGAATAATCGTTTCTACTTCGTTTTTAATCTTCTTTTTCCCATCCCGTTCCACCACAATTTGAGTCAGAACAATTTGGGTCTCGTCAGCAGATTTCATAATGGCCAGATGCTCGGTTTTATCAATGCACCGGATGGCCATGGTGCGACCCACATTTTTCACAAATTGCCGTGGGAATTTGAGTGGTCGGTCAATGCCCGGGCTGCTTACCTCGATGCCATAAGTCTCACCAAGCCAGCCATTTTCGTCTAATTGATGCTCCACATACCGACTAAGTTTTTGGCATTTTAAAAGGCTAAGCCCCGAATCACTGTCCGCGTAGATGAAGAGTTTGTTGCCGGGCTTCAGCTCGATTTCGACCGTATAACAATCAGTGAACATCTCGTCGCTGTTGTATTTCTCTTCGAGTAATTGGCCAATGCGTTCAGTGAGTTCCATTTTATGTGGTCAATTTGTTGAATGTGGTCAATGTGGCCAATTCTTCAATGTGATAACCTAAAACACATTGACCACATTCAACAAATTGACCACATTAAATAAAAGAGGGAACCAAATGGTTCCCTCTCGTGAATAACGTTCAGTAATGTGGGGCAAAGGTAAGAACGTTTTTTGATTTTATCCTTACCAAGTTAGTTTTTCCGCTAAATCCTCCATGAAGTGCAGTCACATGCTGAAAAACTTTGCTTCACGATCTTGTTTTCCCTCCAAATCCTACAAACCCCCTACATTTCGCGCCATTCGTAATCTGCCTGCCCGGAGACAGGGTGGTCCAACGTCCAATATCCAAATTCCAACGTCTAAAGTCCAACATCCAATGTCCAAATTCCTGCTCATATTGGCTTTCTTGCCCTCGTTTCTAACTGCTCAAAACGACTCCACGCTTCTGTTAGCCCCGGAGCGTCTCACGGTGGGGGATATTTTACCCCGCGACCTCTCCCAAAAGAAAACAGTGGCTATTTCAGCTACCCGCTCCCTCGAAGCTGTGGAGGATCTGCCTTTCACCACCGTGGTGTTTTCGGCAGAAGATATCCTCAGAAATGGATTTGTAACCCTCGCAGATGTACTCAAAGCAGCACCTGGCATCCGTGTGTCGCAGCCTGGCAATGCCGTGGAAGGAGAAACCTGGATTATGCGCGGACTTTCTGGAAATCAATACATGAAAGTGCTGATCAACGACGTACCGGTGAAACCTTCTGTGGCGCTGGGAATGCCCGTTGGAGCACAATTGCCTATCCGACAAGCGGAGCGAATCGAAATTCTATATGGTCCTGCCGGGGCAATTTACGGCGACGAGACCTGTGCGGGTGTGGTGAATATCATCCTGAAAGAAAGCGAACGCCCGGTGTACACCCAGGCCGATTTGGGGTTTGGCCGATATGGGTACAACAGCCTGGATTTGATGTTTGGCGGTAAAATCGGGAAGGACAAGAAGATTTTCCGCTTCAGCCTGTACGGCAGCAGTACCGTGCGGGATCGAGTAGATGTCTTCTATGATCAGAGTTTATACAATACCAACCAATATCTCCCCTTCCGGCTGGACCCTTCGTTGTATCAACGAATGCCCAATTTCAGACCTGCAAGCGGAGCCCCCAACGATAGTTTCCCACGCCTTTCGCAGCTTCCGCACGAAAGCAGGATGTTTGGCATCAACCTCACCTGGCGGGGACTACATTTTACTTACCACCGGATGTTGCGATTTGATCATACTTCGCTGGGTCTAAGCCCATTGGCAGTTGGATATGCCAACCCTTCAAATCGGATCGCGGAACGAATAGAAACCTTTTCGTTGGGTTTTAAGCGCGAAAGGAAACGCCGTACCACCCACAATAATATCTCTTTTCAAACTTATACCGTCGACAACAACAGCAACACTACTTATGTCTTCGATCAGTTGAGTGCAGCCAACTATCTTGTAAGGGGCGGACCCTCGCTTAATGATACGGCAAGGGTAAATTTGTTGCGGAACATTTACAACTGGTATTCCTCTGAAGAGCGTTTCGCTACAGCCAGAGGCATTGACATTCGCCTTGAATCGCGCACGAGCGTGTTGTTGGGAAAACGGAAAAGACTCCAGTTTGAGGCCGGGGCGCAAGCCAATGTTGGATTGGGCGTGCCACTCCTAAACTATAGTTCCATTCCTTTGGAAGTTAGTATTGATGGAACAATTATCCCCGATTTGCCACAACCTATCAATGCCAATCAACAAGCCCCAGGCCTGTTCCATGCACTGGGCTTTGCGCAATTGGCATGGCGGGGTGAAAAACTTCACATCATAGGCGGCGGCTCCGCAAGTGCACGCTTTGAAGAGGGGGTGGCCCTCGCACCTCGGTTGGGAGCACTCTACCGTCTGGACAGCAACTGGACTTTCAGGGCCAACATCGCTACAGGCATCCGCCACGCCTCATTGTACGGCGGTTTTCACACCTATTATATTGTACCTCAAAGCGGTTTCCCGGTCACGCCAGGCAATCGCTCTCCAACAACAGAAAAAAACTACGCCGCAGAGGCTGCCATCCGGTATACCACTAAAGGAGGATCAAGCCTCGAAGGGATTTTGTTTTGGCAAGAAGCGCATCAACTCTATCGCCCGGGTTTTTTGGTGGACGAGCCGGGCATTGTGTATGGTCAAACATACGGGTTTCAAAATGCACCAGGACTTGCGCTTGCAATGTGGGGTTTTCAGGGAAACCTTCGCACAAAATCAGGGGTGATTCCACTAACAATCAACGAAAAAAAGGTGGTTCCACTGACTAGCCGCCTGGAGTTTTTTACGCAATATGCCCGGGGAAGGGAATGGTTTGGCTATGGCCTGCCCGCTACCAACGAAGTGCGCAACCAGCCCAAATGGCACACACAATTCCGTTTTTATTTTAAAGCCGGAAAAAAGTTCGAACTCGTAATATCTAGCAATCAACAAAGCTCGACTTTGGGTAAATCCGTCATTTTTCAAGACCAATACCAATTACCCGAGCACCCTCGACTGGAGAAATTTTCGACCTGGGATTTTATGACGCGGCTTTATCTGAGCAATCATTTTCTGGTCTATTTCCAAATCATCAATGCTTTTAATCGCCATCACGCCGGCATTGATGCCACTGGTACGCCTGATGACCTGATTTACAACCCGCAACAAGGGCGGCAGTGGAGACTGGGGGTGAATTACAATATGAATTGACTTTGGACGCTTGGACTTTGGACAGTTGGACTTTGGACGCTTGGACTTTGGACGCTTGGACTTTGGACGCTTGGACTTTGGACAGTTGGACTTTGGACGGTGGGACTTTGGACGGTTGGACTTTAGATAGTTGGACTTTAGACGCTTGGACTTTGGACGGTTGGACTTTGGACCATAAGACATCCCAAGCCCAGATAATGTAAAGTCCAACCGTCCAAAGTCCAACCGTCCAAAGTCCAACCGTCCAAAGTCCCACCGTCCAAAGTCCAACTGTCCAAAGTCCCACTGTCCAAAGTCCAACCGTCCAAAGTCCTAGAGAAACGGATTATTCTCCTTCTCATGCCGCACCGTAGTAGCCGGGCCGTGACCGGAAAGCACCACCGTTTCGTCCGGCAGACTGAAGAGTTGAGTTTGAATACTTTGAATCAAGGTGTCAAAATGGCCACCGGGAAGATCCGTCCGGCCAATACTTTCAAAAAAAAGCACGTCGCCTGACAGCACGAACTTCTCCTCTTCACAGTAAAACGAAATGCTCGCGGGCGAGTGGCCGGGGGTGAAAAGTATCTTCAGTTTTGTCTCGCCGAACGTAAGTATCTCGCCGCCTTGCAGAAAATTGACCGGCATGGGCTGATGCCCCTCAAAGGGCACACCATACATCTGGCACACCTGTTCAAAACGCTCCAGCACAGGCCATTCGCCTTCATGGATCTCAAGCCCAATCCCCCAGGTTTTGGCTACGAAAGGGTTTCCAAAAACATGATCCAAGTGGCAATGCGTGTTGATGAGCCGCACGGGGCGCAGTTTTTTTTCTTCGATAAATTGGCGCAGCGTGTTGCATTCCTGCATCGTGTAGCAGCCAGGATCAAAAATGGCGCATTCACCCGAATGGTCCCAAACAACGTAGGTGTTTTCGGCAAAAGGATTGAACTCGAAGGCTTGGACTTGTGTCATGTAATTGATTCGATTGAAACGATTGATTCGATTATTCGATTGAGACGATTGAGACGATTGGAGTAACGCACCAATCGAAATCAATCGTCGCAATCGAACAATCGAATCAATCCTTGGGCGAAGATTGGATAAGTTTTTAAAAACTTATGCAGTGTTATGTTAGAACACCGAAACGACCGATGCCGCCGACACCACCGAATTTGTCTTCGGTGATTCTTCAAAAATTCGGTGGTATCGGCGGGATCGGTCATTTTCGGTGTTCCAAAAAAAATCCGGTGATATCGGCGGTATCGGTCGTTTTCGGTGTTCAAAAAAAATTCGGTGGTATCAGCGATTTCAGTCATTTTCGGTGTTCTTTTCAAAAACTCGGCATCATACGCGGTGTTCCTTCCTTATTTTCAGAAAAAACAGAGACTTTTGCCCATATTAGTACCGCATAATGAAACGCCCATTCCGGGCCAAAAAGACTTGACAAAACATGAAAGAACTAAAAACGTATCTCGACGCAAACAAACAACGCTTCCTCGAAGAACTCCTTGAACTTCTGCGCATCCCTTCCGTGAGCGCTGATCCTAAATATGCTGGCGACGTACGCCGCATGGCCGAAGCCACGGCTGAACACCTCAAAGCCGTGGGCGTGGACAAGGTAGAAGTATGCGACACCCCCGGGCACCCTATCGTGTACGGAGAAAAAATGGTGAATCCCAAAGCCCCCACCGTGCTCGTTTACGGCCACTACGACGTGCAACCCGCCGATCCGCTTGAACTCTGGGACAGTCCGCCGTTCGATCCTGTGGTCAAAAAGACCAAAAACCACCCACAAGGCGCCATCTTCGCTCGCGGCTCCTGCGACGACAAAGGGCAGGTGTTTATGCACGTCAAAGCCTTTGAAATGATGTCAAAAACCAACAATTTGCCTTGCAATGTCAAGTTTATGATTGAAGGCGAGGAAGAAGTGGGTTCGAAAAACCTAGAAAAGTTTTGCAAAGACAACAAGAAAAAACTCGCCTGTGATGTGGTGTTAATTTCCGACACCAGCATTATTGACAACAACACCCCAAGCATTACCGTGGGTCTGCGGGGTCTTTGCTATATGGAGGTGGAAGTTGTGGGCCCCAACAAAGACCTGCACTCTGGTGTGTACGGCGGCGCAGTGGCCAATCCCGTGAATGTACTCTGCCAAATGATCGCCTCTTTACACGATGCCAAAAAACGCGTCACAGTGAAAGGTTTCTACGACGACGTAGAAAAAGTGAGCAGCAAAGAGCGTAAAGCAATGAATGCTGCGCCCTACGACGAGAAACAATACATGAAAGACCTCGGCGTGTCCGAGCTCACGGGCGAAAAAGGCTATACCACGGTAGAACGCACCGGTATCCGGCCCACGCTCGACGTGAACGGTATCTGGGGCGGCTATATCGGTGAAGGTGCAAAAACGGTGCTGCCAAGCAAGGCTTTTGCCAAAATCTCCATGCGCCTCGTGCCCGACCAAGACCCGAAGAAGATTGAAAAAATGTTCCAAAAACACTTCGAAGGGCTTGCGCCAAAATCCGTAAAAGTCAAAGTAACGGCTCACCATGGCGGCTACCCGGTGGTAGTGCCCACCAATTCCGTAGAATACAAAGCCTCCGAAAAAGCCCTGGAAATGGCCTTTGGCAAAAAGCCCCTGCCCCAGCGCGGCGGCGGCAGTATTCCGATTGTGGCGATGTTCGATCAGGTATTGAGCGCTAAGTCGGTGCTCATGGGCTTTGGACTTGATTCGGATGATATCCACTCGCCGAACGAGCATTACGGACTTTTCAATTTCTACAAAGGCATTGAGACGATCCCGTATTTTTATAAGTTTTATGCGGAGATGAAGAAGAAGTGAGTGTTTGCTGAGGAGGCGTAGATGCAGCACAGGTTCGTCAATCCAAGAGAGGCTATCCTATAATCTGGACTATGAAAGACAAAAGTCAATCGTTCAGCGATATTTTACTTTACACGACCCCTGATGGTGGCATTCGTGTCGAGGTTTTTGTCGTGGGCGAAACGGTTTGGCTTACACAAAAGGCAATTGCTGCCTTGTTTGGTGTGAAAGTGCCAGCAATCAGCAAACATTTGAAAAATATTTTTGAGGAGGGTGAATTGGTTGAAAATGCAGTTGTTTCCAAAATGGAAACAACTGCATTGGACGGAAAATCCTACAATACTTCATTTTATAATCTTGATGCCATTATTTCAGTAGGCTATAGGGTCAATTCCGTGCAAGCAACACAGTTTCGTATTTGGGCGACGAGTATGTTAAAAGAGTTTATCGTCAAAGGTTTTGCTTTGGATGATGCCCGACTGAAACAAGGGAAAGTGCTATTTGGTAAAGACTATTTCGACGAGCTTTTGGAGCGAATACGGGAGATAAGGGCGAGTGAGCGGCGATTTTATCAAAAAATCACGGATCTCTACGCGCTTTCAGCCGATTATGACAAAGATGCCGTTCAGACAAAGGAGTTTTTTACGACCGTCCAAAACAAGTTGCATTGGGCAATTTCAGGCAAAACAGCCGCCGAAATTATTTACACGGAAGCCGATGCCAGCAAAATTTACATGGGCTTGAAAACCTGGAAAAATGCGCCACAGGGGAAAATCCAAAAATCTGATGTCACTATAGCAAAAAACTACTTGCACGAACAACACATAGGAGAATTAAACCGCATTGTTTCGGCCTATTTGGATTTGGCAGAAAACAATGCTCTGCGTCAAAGATTGATGCGAATGGAAGATTGGGGCAAGTTTTTGGACGCATTTTTGCAACTTTCCAATTACCCTATTTTGACACACAAAGGAAAGGTGACTCAATTTGAAGCAAAACTGACGGCCGAGGCAGAATACGAAGTCTATCGAAAGATACAGGATAGGATTTTCCTTTCTGACTTTGATATGGCGGTATTGAAAGCGTTGGAGAAGTCGAAAAATAAGGAAATGGATTAAACCAAGGATTAAGAGTGTTCATTTATGAATCCAATTCTGCGACAACTTGTCGCAGTAATTCCCTGAAGGCAAAATTTGGTTATCTTGAACAAATCGAAGTCTCACGAGCAACCCTATTCCTCACACCATCTCCCCCCAACGCATAAAAACCTCCAATCCCTTCCCCAAAAAATAAGCCCTCGTCTCTGCCTCTGAGCGCTCGCTCGTCACTAGCACAAAATCTCCACCCCAGGCCCCCAAACTCTTTATCTCGCCCCAGAAATCGCTGAAATACAAGTCTTTGGCGCGGGGAAGTCCGAGCGTTTCGCTGACTAAAACTTCGTGTTCAAGCAGGATGGAATCCAGTTCAGCCAGCGTTTTGGCTTCTAAAAACTGCTGTGTGAGTCGTGTTACCTGCTCGATGATTGCAGGATTTTTGTTCCCCCGTTCGCGGTAGCGGGCAATGCCTTCGCGGCTGTTTTGCTTTTTGCCCAGAAAGACGAAGTAGAGCTGATTTGTTAATTGTGGCACACCTTGAAGGTGTGCCACAATTATTCGGGGCGTTTGCCCATCCAGGCGGTACAAAATCGGACCTTCCGAATAAGCGCATGCAATGTCGTACCCCGAGCCGCCCAAAGTTTCAAAAAGAACCTTATACGGATCAACTCCAGCCCAACGCGCCAATGCAGCAATCAGCGTACTGCTGGTGCCCAGTCCCCATTCGCGGGGGAAATCGTTCTGCGTAAATAGGCGAAACGATTGATTTTCAACAAAAAAGGAATGATTTTGTCGCTGACAAGCGCGGAGTATTCCGGCCAAGGTCTGGGCCGTGTTTTCGTCGGAAGTGCTCAGAATCTGGAAATCGGGGGCCATAAATTCTGCTTCAAACCAAACGGAGCCGTCTGGATTTTGGCTTTGCCAACTCAATTTACCGATTGAAGTACCCGTTTCCACCCACAATTTTTGCCCAAAACGAACGGGCACAGCGAGTGCCTTTGCGCCATCGAGCACAAAATATTCGCCCGTAAAGAGGAGTTTGCCTTGGGCGCGGGTCTGGAACTCGGATTTCACGGATAGAGCGGATTTTTGAAACGCGTATTACGCGGATTGGGCGGATTTACGCGGATCTATTCCATTGTTTCAAAATCTGCGTAAATCCGCCCAATCTGCGTAATCCGCGTTTCATAGACCGAACTCTTTCTTGATATCTTCCACCGCGTCCAACTTCTCCCAGGTGAAGGTTTCCACCGTCTTGGTCTCTGTTTTACCATTGAGGCCAATGGTCACGCTCTTCTTTTCGGGTGTGCGACCAAAGTGTCCGTAGGCGGCCGTTTCAGAAAAAATTGGATTTTTCAAGCCATAACGGCGCACGATGGCAGCGGGGCGGAGGTCAAAAATGTGCTCAATCTTTTGTGCAATTTCCCCATCGCTCAATCCTTTGAGTGTGCAAGTACCGTAGGTATTCACATACAAACCAACTGGTTTTGCAACGCCTATAGCGTATGCAACTTGCACCAAAACCTGCTTACACAAGCCGCTGGCTACCAAGTTTTTAGCAATGTGTCGCGTGGCGTACGCTGCCGAGCGGTCTACTTTGGAAGGATCTTTGCCACTAAAAGCGCCGCCGCCGTGAGCGCCTTTGCCGCCGTAGGTATCCACAATAATTTTGCGACCCGTAAGGCCCGTGTCGCCGTGTGGTCCACCGATCACGAATTTGCCTGTTGGGTTGATGAAATATTTCACATCAGCCGTGAAAAGGCGTGCTTCGCGGCTCGGAAGAAGTTTTTTCACCCGAGGGATCAAAATCTTCTGCACATCGGTCGCGATTTTGGCGAGCATTTTTTCATCCACATCGAAATCATCGTGCTGAGTCGAAATAACGATCGTGTCAATTTTTTTCGGGACGTGTTTGTCTGAGTATTCGATGGTAACCTGGCTCTTTGCGTCCGGGCGCAGGTATTTCATCTGCTTGCCTTCTTTACGGATGCTGGCGAGTTCACGCAGTAGCAGGTGGGCAAGGTCAAGCGGGAGGGGCATGTAATTCTCGGTTTCGTCGGTTGCGTAACCGAACATCATGCCTTGGTCGCCCGCGCCTTGATCGTCTTCTTTTTTACCCACGTCTACACCTTGTGCGATATCGGCGCTTTGTTCGTGGATGGCCGAGAGGATGCCACAACTTTTTGCATCAAACTGGTATTCAGCCTTGGTGTAGCCGATCCGTTCGATGGTACGGCGGGCGGCGTCTTGCACATCCACGTATGCATGGGAGCGAACTTCGCCAGCAACCACGACCAGGCCTGTGGTCACGAGGGTCTCGCAGGCTACTTTTGAATTGGGGTCCTGAAGAAGAAACTCGTCGAGGATGGCGTCGCTGATTTGGTCGGCCACTTTATCGGGGTGCCCTTCGGAAACGGATTCTGAGGTGAAGAGATATGCCATTCTATGGAATGATGAATGATGAACGATGAATTGGGAAACTGTAGATTGATACCAAAACTTTCGAAAAGTTTGAAACTTTTGGAAAGTTCTGCTCGGCAGCCCCGATTTTTGCGCCGCAAAGGTAGATTTTCCCATTGGGAAAAAAGAAGAAAAGGCAAGTCTGCTTTTTCTCTCCCTCCGCTTGCCTTCTCTTAAGCATCTCACCGCTCGAACACATGAAACTTGCAGAACTACGCCAACACTACGCGCTTGAATCCCTCTCCGAAAACGACGTTCGGCCTGATCCTGTGGCGCAATTTGCCTTTTGGTTTGAAGAAGCCAGAGCCAGCCAAATACTGGAGCCCAATGCCATGACGCTTGCTACCGCCACCTTGGATGGTCGCCCTGGCGCGCGCACGGTTTTGCTCAAAGATTTTGGTAATCAGGGATTTACGTTTTTTACCAACTACGAAAGCCAAAAGGGCCTGGATCTTGCCGAAAATCCTAAGGCGGCCCTGCTTTTCACCTGGCTAGACCTTCAAAGGCAAATCCGCATCGAGGGCTCTGTAGAAAAAATTGCTGCGGAAGAATCGCTTGCGTACTTCCAAAGTCGCCCGCGCGAAAGTCAAATCGGTGCCTGGGCAAGTCCGCAAAGCCAGGTCATTGAAGGGCGCGAGGTACTGGAAAAACGCGAAAAAGAAGTTGAGCTTAAGTTTTCTGGGGTAGAGAAATTACCCCTTCCGCACAACTGGGGAGGATATCGGGTAATTCCAGAAGTTTTTGAGTTTTGGCAGGGAAGAATGAGCCGTTTACACGACCGGATTCTCTATACAAAGGTTGGAGACGGGTGGAAAATTAATCGGTTGGCACCCTGAGTGTGGCAGGTTGTTTTTTTGACAGGATTTACACAAGGGTGTCATCGCATCGTTGTAATATAACTGTATACGTCCACCCCGGACTCGCTTCGCACAAAAAGCCTTCTTTTAGCCATCCAAAACACAGCACCCTCCAATTGAGTTGCCGTCGGCATCGAAGTTATTTTGGAAGAAAGCCCCCGCCAATTTTCTGAGCGAATGCCCTCTTTTTCGGCAAAAAAAAGGATTCCGTTTTCCACTTCAAACTGTGTCAAACCTTTGATCGGCAAAATTTTGTCCAATTGAGCAAAGGGGTCAAACACCGCCACGCCTAGCACTGGATCGCTGAGAAAAACCGCCTGGCCACCGTCGTCGCGGATACAAGTTGGTGCGAAACGTTGGGCAAATTCCAGGTTGAGCGGCTGGCTTTCAATCAATTTCTCCCCGGAAGTCGAAAGTTTTAGCAAATAGGACGTCGCCTCATCGTAGGCCCAAAGATTGCCATCTGCTGCACTGGCGAGGCAACGAACGGCAGGAAATCCGGCTTGAGCCAAATTTAACCGGCCCAGTTCGGTCATGTTTCGGTCCAGAAAAACCGCCGTCTGAAAATCGGCGTACCAGACCATGATTTTCAAGGGGTTAGAGCCGTCCAGAAATGCAGGAATTCCCAGCCGGTTGTTTGAATAACGAGAGACGAACCTACCTGTAGAATCGTATTTTTCTACTTCAAAACCATGCAAGAGGTAAGTATTCGCGAGGTGATCAGCGGTGACGAAGTGGGCGTTTTGGGGGATGGTGAACAGAAATACACAAGTATCCTGACCTTTTGCACCAGATGAGAAAAGCCCCAAGCCGAAAAGAATAAGTGTTTGAAAAATATTTTTGAACGCCATTTTCTACGGTGAAGATACTGTGAAATGCAGCCTTGCCAACTAGGTCCGTAAAAACAGTTTTCTGGCAGATTTGGTATGCCCGAATGCTGATAAGTACTACATCACAATTAGTTTATTAAACACATAAGGCACATAAGGACACAGAAGCCCAATATTCAACCTTATGTGCCTTATGTGTTTAATAAACTAATTGTGTTTACCTATTTAGCAACCACTACTTTTGTCCAAAATTCCACCCACCGTGTACAGCCAAGAAGAGCAACGCTCCCTTTACGAACTTTCCAAGAAACTGCTTTTTACTTCGCAAGCTGATCTGTTTGCCGAGCCGCCCGCTGAACGTGTCGAAGACCTCCGCCGAGTCCTTCGCTACCACGAATGGCGCTACTATGTGGGCAATGACCCTGTGATCAGCGACTTCGAGTACGACCAGCTCTACAAGCAACTCGAAACCATTGAAGCGGCTCATCCACAATTGGTTACGCCTGATTCGCCGACCCAGCGTGTGGGCAAAGACTTGACCGAAAACGCCGCGCAGGTTGCACACCTTACCCCCATGCTCTCGTTGGACAATAGTTACAACGCCGAAGATTTGAACGACTTCGATGAATCCATAAAAAAACTCTGCGGCCTCGAAAAAGACGCAGATGTGGAATACTGCGTAGAACCAAAATACGACGGAGGCACCATCGCACTCGTGTACGAAAACGACCGCCTTACCCGCGCCGCCACCCGTGGCAACGGGTATATCGGCGAAGAAATAACGGCCAATATCCGCACCCTGCGATCGGTTCCCTTGCAGGCGGCGTTTTCAAAAAAAGGCATTTCAAAAGTGGAATTACGCGGAGAAGCACTCATCCGAAAAGATATTTTTGAGAAAATAAACAAGGCCAGGCAAGAAGCAGGCGAAACTATTTTTGCAAACCCCCGCAATGCTGCCACTGGTGGATTGCGCATGAAAGACCCGCGCGAAGCCGCCGAACGCGGGCTGGAGGCTTTCCTTTATCAATTGGGTTATGCTGTTGATAGTGAAGGGAATAACATGCTCGGCAATTTTAAAACCCACGACGAAAGCATTCATTTGCTGGAGTCGCTTTCTTTCAAAACGCCGCTGGCAAAGGGGGGCACGAAACAGCACCTTCCAGCCACCAAAACCTGCCGCAACATTGCCGAGGTCATCCAATTCTGCACCGATTGGCAGGAATACCGGGATGAATACCCGTACGAACTGGACGGGATTGTGGTGAAAGTGAACAGCCTCGAATTGCAGGAAAAATGCGGCGCCACGAGTCACCACCCGCGCTGGGCCATTGCGTTCAAATTTAAAGCGCGACAAGCCACCACGAAACTGCGCGACGTTGAATTTCAGGTGGGAAAAACGGGGGCCGTCACGCCCGTTGCTAAATTGGAGCCCGTGGCACTGGCGGGCGTAATCGTGCAGAATGTGAGCATGCACAACGAGGAGTTCATCCGCTCCAAAGACCTCCGCATTGGCGACCAGGTGCTGGTGGAGCGGGCCGGCGACGTAATTCCGTACATCGTAAAAAGTCTTGCCGAACTGCGCAACGGCTCGGAGCAGGAGGTGCATTACCCAAAAAACTGTCCCGTTTGCCATTCTGTTTTGGTAAAGCCGGAAGATGAGGCCATCTGGCGCTGTGAAAACGCCGAGTGCGAGGCGCAGGTGCTGGCGCGTATCGTTTTTCATACTTCCAAACACGCCATGGACATTGAAGGCCTGGGCGAAAATACCATTGAAAAATTTTACAAATTGGGCTGGCTGCACTCCATTGCAGATCTTTACAGGCTTGATTACGAAGCGATTGCAAAGCTGGAAGGCTTCGGGGAGAAATCTGCTGCCAATATGAAAGCAGCTGTAGAAAAGGCCAAACGGAATCCAATCCAACGCCTGCTGCACTCGCTCAGCGTACACCATTTAGGACAACGCACGAGCAAACTTTTGGCCGCCGAAATCGAGCATGTACTGGATTTGAAAGATTGGGATTTGGAAAAATATCAGACGATTAAGGACATTGGTCCGGTGGCCGCCAAAAACGTTTCCAACTTTTTCCAGAACCCAAGCAACGTCAAGCTGTTGGAAACCATGGAACGTCTCGGCGTGAACCTGCACCAAACGGAGGAGGACAAAAAGACGGATGTGAACACCGATGGCCCGCTTTACGGCAAGAGTATTCTTTTTACGGGGACACTTTCCCAAATGACCCGCGAAGAGGCGGAGAAAAAGGCCGCTGCTGCCGGGGCTAGTCTTATGAGTGGGGTGAGCAAACACCTCAGCATCCTGGTGGTGGGCGAAAAAGCAGGCTCAAAACTCAAAAAAGCGCAGGCTTTAGAGACGGTGGAAATTTGGACGGAGGCAGAGTTTTTGGAAAGAATTGATGGGTCAAACTGATTTCATCCTACATTTGTAAAAAAATATCTGCCATGACGCTCACTGCTGTCGAAACACGCAAACGCGCAATTCTTGAATATCTGGCTGAAACTCAAGATGAAGTGATATTGCTGCAAATTGAAAATTTACTTAAACCATCCAGTGACATTTGGGATGAACTTTCTGATTCTCAAAAGGCGATGATCAAACATGGAGTAGAAGCATTGAAGAACGGCCAGAAAGTCGGCTTCGAAGAATTTCTGACAAGATATCGCAGCCGAAAAGCATGAATATCATCCTCTCCGAACCAGCTGCGGATCAATTACAGGCATTGCTTGACTATCTCGAATTTGAGTGGTCACCTCGGGTCCGCGATGGTTTTCTTTTAAAACTTGAACGCTCATTCACTGTTTTGCAGCGGTTTCCAGGCGCATTCCCCATTTCTGAAAAATTTCTTGGCTTGCGCAAATGCGTCATCACCCCACAATGTTCCGCTTACTATCAATTAAAAGAGGACGATATAGAAATCATTGCCTTTTTCGACAATAGAATGGATTTGTAGACACCCATGAAAATCCTCCTAGTCAACAACACCAAAATCCCCGTCCACCTCTATGGTGGCACCGAGCGCGTCATCTGGTGGCTTGGTAAAGCACTGGTTCGTATGGGGCATGAGGTCAGCTATTTGGTCAAAGCGGGTTCCTCCTGTCCTTTTGCCAATGTGTTGATCCTCAACGAAAAAAAGCCGCTCGCTGAACAAATCCCGGAGGACTGTGACGTAGTTCACCTGCATTTTGAAACCACCGAAACATTGCCGAAGCCCCATATCACGACCCTTCACGGCAATATCACTGAGCCACACACTTTTGATCCCAATACTGTATTCATTTCTGGCGATCATGCCCAACGGCATGGCGGTTCGGTTTTTGTACACAACGGCATTGATTTTGAAGATTACGGAAAACCCGATTTAGAAAACCGCCGGCTATATTTTCATTTTTTAGGCAATGCGGCATGGCGGGTAAAAAACGTGCGCGGTGCCATTGATCTGGCCGGAAAGGCAGGCGAACGACTGCACGTCATCGGCGGCACACGGGTCAATTTCCGCATGGGCTTGCGCATTACGCTCACCCCCCACGTCCGTTTCCATGGCATGTTGGGCGGCGATGGCAAAAACGCCATCATCAATGGCTCCAAGGGCCTGATTTTTCCGGTGCTTTGGCACGAACCCTTTGGCCTGGCCATTGTCGAGAGCCTGTATTTTGGCTGTCCAATATTTGGTACGCCCTTTGGATCCTTGCCCGAGCTGCTGGGTAAAAAGGAAAATGGCGAGCGGAAAAAAAGTACTTGGAATGGCACGGTGGATGCCTTCTATTCAGATTTCGGCTGCCTCTCGGTCAAAAAATCAGAACTCGTGGAAGCGATTAAAAACGCAGGATCATTTGATCCAAGGCGCTGCCATGAACACGCCCTTGAAAACTTCTCTGCTGAACGCATGGCAAAGGATTATTTGCGGCTTTATGAGCAGGTGCTCAACGGAAAGCCCCTTCATGCGGAGCCACCCGTATTGGCTGAAGTGCCGACTGAGAAGTTTTTGGCGATGAAAGAGTAAGAAATATCCAATGTCCAACAAGGAATGTCCAATGTCCAAGGAGGTGCATCTTTTGAGATTAGTTGTTATCTAAATATTGAATTGTCAATGTGAGTGGCCACGAGCGAAGGCTATTTGGATATTGGACATTCCTTGTTGGACATTGGACATTTCCTAGCTCGTAATATACTGTTCAAGGCGCTGAATGCGATATTGCTGCTCCTGCATAATCGCAGTCACCACGTCGCCAATGCTGATAAGGCCCAATACATCTGAGCCATGCAGCACAGGCAGGTGGCGGAATTTTCGCTCTGACATCAACAGCATACAATCTTCAATACTGGATTCCGGGTTCACGGTGAAAACATTACTCGTCATTACTTCACTAACCGGGGTGCTTTTGGCCTTGCGGTCCTGAAGGATGCCCTTTCTGGCATAATCGCGCTCTGAAAAAATGCCGACCAAGCGTTCACCCTCCATGACCATGACGGCACCGATGTTTCGGGCAGACATGAGTTCGAGTGCTTCGATGACCATCTGGGTAGGGGCCACGGCATACACCGCGTTTTTGGCTTTGGATGCGAGGATTTGACTTACTTTTAGCATAGGTATTTGTTTTTAGTGGATAAATGTATTGCCATTTGACCCATCGAAGCAAATTTTTATTTTTTAAAAAACAACTTTGTGCTCAAAAAGCCGTCATGCAGGCCATGTCTAGTTTTGCGACCCCGATTTTTATCCTCCCCTTGATCGTATGTGCCTTTGCCGCGCTTGCCTTACCCGCTCAAACGACCGAGTGCCGATTTGTGCTCGATACATCCGAGCAAACTGTATTCTGGAGGCACATTCAAGATTTCAAACCCCAGCCGCTTGAAAACCAAGGTGATACAATTACATTCCAACTAAGCGGCCAGGCTTCCCGCGATTCATTTTCCCTGCGTCTGCTTACTTTTCTGCGCCAAAAATCTTTCTTGTTGGCTTCCATTGACTCAATTTATTCCAACCCAAGCCCCTTGTCGCCGCCTAAAACCAGTGACCAATTACCCATCACCGATCACCCATCCACCAATTTTACCCGCCGTAGCCTTAGTGAAGGAGGGCACCAATCACTAACCCTCGGCCCACCCATGCACTGGATTTCACTTCGTGCAGGCTCAGGTTTTGAAAACGAAAACTGGCTGTCAGGCGCTGGCTTTCGAGCAAAAAAATTTATTGGAAAACCTATCCGGCACGAGGCGTTGTTGAAATTGGAACAGGCTGTTTTGGAACAAGCTGAAAACAATGGTTACCCTTTTGCTACTGTCTGGCTCGATAGTGTGGAGATTAGTTCTGAGGGCGGGATTTCGGCCTTGTTACAGGTAGATCGAAAACGATTTTTTGTATTCAAAACTTTGAAAATCAATGGAGATGTAAAACTACCGAAGTCCTTTCTCCCCAATTATTTGGGAATAAAAACAGGCACACCTTATAGTAGGGCGCGGGTATTGCGGCTGCGAGAACAATTGCGCTCGCTGCTTTTTCTTGAACCAACGGCCAACCCCACCATCACTTTTGCGAACCGCACCAACACTACAGATCTTGTCGAAAACATTAAAGGTGCTGAAACGGGGGAAGCTACCATCAATTTATTTCTGAAAAAAAAGCGGGCAAGCAGGTTCGATTTCATCATCGGCCTGCTGCCCCAGCCCGATGCCGCGAACAGCAAACTCCTGCTCACGGGATCCCTCAGTGCGGCTTTCCAGAATGCCCTGAATTTGGGCGAGCGGTTTTCTGCCGAGTTGGAACGACTGCGTCCCGAGACCCAAAAGATTGATATTCAAGCCGGAGTGCCCTATATTTTGGGATCCACTTTCGGTGCAGAAGGACGGCTGGGCATTTTCCGCCGAGACAGTACCTGGACCGATGCACAGGCGGAGGCAGGAGTCTCCTATCTTTTTATCGGGGCCAATTTTGTGCGATTTTTTTGGGAAAACAAAACTTCTTCGCTCCAAAAGGTGGATACTTTGGCCGTGTTGGCCTCTCGTCAATTGCCTTCCAATCTCGACTTTCGACAAAATGGCTTTGGACTCGAAACTTCTTTTTCACGCCTCGACTATCGTTTCAACCCACGTCGGGGCTGGTCGCTAACCGTCAAAGCAGTGGCCGGTTTTAACAATGTGCGCCGCAATACCCAAATTGAAAACCTACGCGACCAGGCCGATCCGGATTTTTCTTTTTCAAGCCTATATGATTCCATCGTAGGTCGGGCAGCACGTTACCGCACTGAATTGCGCGGCGAAGTTTTTATCCCCGTTTTTGTGCGCAGTACGATAAAAATTGGCCTGCGCGGCGGCGGTATTTTTTCCGATAAACCTGTTTTTGCAAACGAAAACTATCGTCTTGGAGGCAACAAACTACTGCGTGGTTTTGATGAAGAAAGTCAGTTTGCAACGCGATTCGTGGTAGGCACCGCGGAGTGGCGACTGCTCCTGGGGCCCAATTCGTTCCTCGCTGCCTTCACGGACTGGGGCTATCTGGAAAATTTAACAGCGCAAAACCGTATTTTCCTCCGTCCTTTGGGATTAGGGGCCGGATTGAATTTTGAGACCCGAGCAGGCATTTTTGGCATTTCAGCAGCGGTAGGCCGCCGCGATGTAGGTCAGCCGGTGGATTTCCGGGCAACGAAATTCCACCTTGGATACGTCAGTCTTTTTTAAATATCGAATTTCCAACAAGGAATGTCCAAATTCCAAGTAGGCGTTGTTCCTAAGGCTCTGTTTTGTCCAAGCAGCGTTTTGCAACTTGAGTAGCTAAGATCAGCTTCCACTTGGAAATTGGACATTCCTTGTTGGACATTGGACATTTCAAGACATTTTTCTTCGTTAGCGCTAGCGCATTTCACCCAAAGCACGAACTTCCCCGCATGAAAAAACTACTTACTTACACACTGCTGTTTTTTTGGGCAAACCAGGCTTTTGCCCAAGACCCTATTTTTTCGCAGTTCTATGCCATGCCGCTACAAATCAATCCAGCGTTTGCGGGCAGCGCACTTGCACCGAGGGCGGGCATGGCATACCGCAATCAGTGGACGGGTTTTCAAAGTGCATACCGTACTTATGCTGCATATTATGAGCAAAGTTTTGACCGGCTCAATAGTGGCATCGGCTTTCATCTGGAGGGCGACAATGCAGGCGATGGGATTTTCAAAACCAACCGATTTTCGGCTGCCTATGCCTATCGTTTGAAAGTGAACGATTTTATTGCGCTGAAACTTGCCCTTGAAATGGGCGTTCATCAAGTCAACCTCAACTGGGATAAGCTCTTGTTCCCTGACCAGCTGGACCCAATCAATGGTGTGTCCTACAATACTGAGGAAATCCGTCCCGATGTAACGAGCCGTGCTGACCTCGATATTTCAAGCGGCCTGCTGCTTTTGAGCGAAAAATTTTATATAGGTGTTGGTCTAAAACATCTCAATACGCCCAACCAGAGCATACTTCGTTTGAAAAACAATCTGGTGCCAGGTCTGCCCATCCGCTATACTTTTCATGGAGGCACAGAATGGGTAGTTAAAAAGGGCAATAAACGCCAAGAGCCCTCGTTTGTCTCCCCGAACTTCCTTTTTGTGGCGCAGGGACCGTACAAACAACTGAATGTGGGGGCGTATGCGAGTTTGGGGCCCATTTTTGCGGGGACTTGGTTTAGACATACTTTTCGAAATTCCGACGCGGTCATTCTGTTGGCCGGTTTCAGAGAGGGGCCATTTAAAATTGGAATCAGTTATGATGCAACGGTTTCTGGCTTGGCCAACAATGCCGGTGGAACTTTTGAACTCACGTTGGGACTCGTGTTTCGGAACAAAAAACGTCCCGACATCAATGATTGCACTCGGATGTTCCAATGATTTTACCCTATATCGTTAAAATTAACAAGAACACACCCACCAAGAAATTTACTTTTTCTACATTTGCCACTCATTTTTTTTCAAAACCTGTATTTTAATACAATGAAGAAAACACTAATTCACGGGTTGAACTTTGCCCTACTGGTGTTCGTTCTAGCCAGCTGCGGACGCAAATCCGAAGGCTCCTCCACCACAGGCTGGAAGTACAACGACCAGAAATGGGGCGGATTTGAAAAGACCGATTACGAAGGCCAAGCCACGGGCCCTAACCTCGTGCTAGTTGAAGGCGGTACCTACGTAATGGGTAAAGTACAGCAAGATGTTACCTACGAATGGAACAACATCGAGCGCCGCGTTACTGTAGGGTCGTTTTATATTGACGAGACCGAAGTACGCAACATTGACTACCAAGAATATTTGTATTGGGTCAAGCGGGTATATGGTGAAACATACCCCGAAGTGTGGAAACGCGCGCTCCCCGACACACTCGTTTGGCGCGAAGAACTCGCCTACAACGAGCCGATGGTAGAAAACTATTTCCGTACGCCTGACTACTACGACTATCCTATGGTGGGCGTTAGCTGGCTTCAGGCCAACGACTTTTGCAAATGGCGTACCGACCGCGTGAATGAGATGATTCTCATCAAACGTGGTATCATTGAGCCTACTCCCGACCAAAAGGACGACAACAACTTTAACACGGAAGCCTACCTCGTAGGCCAGTATCAGCCTTCTCCGCGCAAGTTGTTGAAAGACCAGCGTACGGGTGGCGAACGTCAAGTCCGCCTTGAAGACGGCATCCTCCTTCCCGCTTACCGTCTTCCGACGGAAGCTGAATGGGAATATGCTGCGCTGGGTCTTGTTGGCAACCAGGCTACTACCAAAGACGAACTGATCACAGATCGTCGTATCTATCCTTGGAACGGTAACACGGTTCGCTATCAGAAGCGCAACAAAAACCAAGGCAAGATGCTCGCCAACTTCAAGCGTGGCGGAGGTGACTATGGTGGTATGTCAGGCGCTTTGAACGACAAAGCGTTCTTCCCCGCAGAAGTACTTTCCGGCTGGCCCAACGATCACGGTCTTTACAACATGGCCGGCAACGTAAACGAATGGACCGCCGACCTTTACCGCCCGCTCACGGCCTCTGATTTGGAAGATACAGAGAACCATGATTTGAACTCTTTTCGCGGTAACGTCTTTATGACCAAGAAACTGGATCCTGAAACGGGTGCGCCTATTCAGAAAGACAGCCTTGGCCAATTGGTGTATGAAATGATGGACACCACTACAACGGCACTTCGTGACAACTACAAGCGCCCCGAGGCTTACAACTTCCTCGATGGTGACAAAGAGTCGAACGTTGAATACCGTTATGGTGTTAGCACACTTATCAGCGACAAAGCTCGTGTCATCAAAGGTGGCTCATGGGCAGACCGTGCCTTCTGGCTATCGCCTGGAACACGTCGTTTCCTCGAAGAAGACAAAGCCAGCAGAGCCGTTGGTTTCCGTTGTGCCATGATTCGCAAAGGCCCGGTAACGGGTAATGGCGACAAAGATGGTCACCACTTTAAAGGAAAACGCAAGAAGCACAATCGTCGCTACGATTAATTTCGCAGCCAAAAATTTCTACAAAAACGGGGGCGCGATTTCGCGTCCCCGTTTTTTATTGGACAAAACGCAGCATGGAAAAACCCGACGGCGCGCTACCGCAAAACTATTGGCTTCGCTCAGGACTACTCTCCCTGTCGGAAAAAGTAGCGGCTATGGCTTTCAACCTGGGCACTGCCATGCTGTTGCTGCGATTATTGACAAAGGAAGAATTTGCAACCTGGGGCATCTTTATCCTGGTATCCTATTTTGTCGAAATGGGGCGCAGCGGACTCTTGCAAAATGGAATGGTGCGCGCATTGGCTACCCAGAAAGGCGACGCAACGGAACAAGCCAATACCATTACCGCTGCGTTTTTACTCAACCTCTCTTTTTCCATCGTTTCCAACCTGACTGTTTGGTTTTGCGCTGATTGGATTTGTCAGCAATACCAAGTGCCGCTTTTGGCTGAAATGCTCCCCTTTTACTTCCTGACCAATTTCTTGATGGCGTTTTGTATGCACAGCAACTTCGTGCAGCAGGCCAATTTCGAGTTCCGGGGCTTGGTTTGGACCTCTGTTTTTTATCGGGGCATACCGTTTGGTTGGGTGTTGTGGTGCTGGGCTACGGGAACTGGAGTCCTTTTATGGCAATTTAGTGGGGCGGTTTTGTTGGGCGTTTTATTGGCCGCTGTAGCAGCTTGGTGGTATGCTCGACCCTTTTTGCATTGGTCCAAAAAGATTGACTTTCAATGGGTTGCAAACCTGGGAAGTTATGGGAAGTTTGTTCTAGGCACCAACCTAAGCACCATGCTCTACAAAAACATAGACAAGCTTACCTTGGGCCAATTACTTGGCCCGGCAGCTTTTGCGGTGTATGATGCGGCGGGGCGGGTGACCCAATTGGTAGAAGCCCCGGCTTTCAGTATTGCTGCAGTGGTGTTTCCCAAAAGTGCGGAAAAGATGGCATTGGAAGGCCCGACCGGAGTTAGAAATCTTTACGAACGCAGCGTCGGAGCTACCCTGGCGGTGATCCTGCCCTTTGTGGTTTTTGTGCTTGTTTTTGCCGAGCCAATCATCCGAATTTTTGCAGGAAGCCAGTATCTGGAATCTGCGAATATACTTAGACTGACGGCTTTCTTTGGCCTGTTTATGCCCTTTGCAGTTCAGTTCGGTACGGTGTTGGACTCAACGGGTAAGCCCGCTGTGAATTTCGCCTACACGTTTTTTACCGCCCTGCTCAATCTTGGGTTGAGTTATGTCTTTATCCAAAAATTTGGCCTGTTCGGTGCGGCCTACTCTACGCTTACGGGGTATGCCTTAAGCTTTTTGCTGATGCAAAACTATCTATACAGGGAGTTTAAAATCAATGCTTTAAGGGCGTTTTTGCAGGTACCAATTTTTTACCTAATGGGCTGGGAATTGCTGAGAAGGAGATTGGTCAAGTAGGCATTGTCCCAAAGTTAGAGATGAAAATGCCTTGTCCTTGAGGGCGATAATTTAATTTGGAAACAAAAGATGGGTTAAACTTGCGTAATGCATTAAAAGCCACGTAGTGGCGATTCCGTTTATAGAAAACGAATATTTCACATTTCTTGAACCGCGTAGCGGTGGCACGGTGCCACCGCTACGCGGTTCTTGGTTCAATTTCACTTATTAAGTTCTATAAACGGAGCCGCCACTACGTGGCTCCAAACAATCAATTAAAACCATGCTTGACCCCTGATTCGCATGACCCATGTTTAAATTTCGAAAAGACGAAACAGAGATGGTGAGAAAGCCCTAACCTATTATTAGTCTACAGCCCAGACACTTGCCCCGCCATATTACTCCACCACCACTTTCCGCACAGCCGTCTTGCCTTCTTCGTTGCGGATTTCTACAAAATATAGCCCCTTTGGCAAGCCCGCAATCTGAAGAGCAGCTTCAGAAGCAGTTGCTACGCCCATGGAACAGATTTGGCCTGCTGCGTTGCTGAGCTTCCAGTACCAGGGTTCAATAGAACTTGTTTGCAATTTGATATTTAAAACATCCTGGGCCGGGTTGGGAGAAACCTGTACAGAGAGTTGATTTTCATGGCCTTTTGTACCTACTGAACTTTCTTTGAGCTTCAGCATGAAAAGTCCGTTCTGCATATCGCCCGCAATGATATTGCCGGAAGGTAGCCAAGGATAATTGCCCCAGTTGCCGCGATATTGGTTGTATCCTATGTTTTGCGGGTGCGTATCGTAATGAGCCAACAGCACGGGTTGGGTGGGAATGGTAATGTCATACGCCAGCAAACCGTCCTCATACTGAGAATTAAAAAGGATGTTGCCGCTGATGTACACGTTGTGCGGGATAGCAGTATGATCGCCGCCCTCTACTGAAAACTTATCCAGAAACGAACCGGCTGTTTCGATTTCCCCCAATGCAAGGTTTTGTAAATCAATGATTTGAATCGGTCTTCCATCCGGAATTTCCTCGGTGTAATAGGCGTGTGTACCCGCTGTGTTCAACCAGGAATTGTGGTTGTAACCGCCCGTACCAATTTGTGCGAGCAAGACCGGAGTGAGCGGGTCTTTCATATCATAAATGAAATAGCCAGCATGACCAGAAGAGGCATAAATGGTGTCATTGCGCACATAAGAATCGTGCAGGAGTCCGCCCTGAAAAACAGCGTGGGTGATAAAGGTCGGCAGGTCGGGGTTTTGGCTGACATCCAATACTATAATACCCTGACTTGCGCTACCCCCGTTCAAATAAATACGTCCTGATGTAGTATCAAGCGTGATCGTATGTGCGGCCGTAAAGTGTGCAGTGCTCCAATAGCTGCGTACAATACTGTCTTCAGCATGACTCATGTCAAAAATCATCAAGCCTTCGCTAGCACCATCTGATACAGCGTAAACTCGATTTTTGTACGATTTGAATTCACGCCAAACGGTATTGGCCGTCCCTTGAAATTTGCCCACCAATTGAGGCGTTGCGGGCTCTGTCACATCAAAAAAGAGGACGTGTTCAGCACCACCCAGCACTGCATATTCGTGCCCATTGACCGCAAGGCCCCAGCATCCGCTGTATTGAAGGGAAAGCCAGCCGGGTGCAGCAATTGGCAGCGCATCATCGTCCCAGTTGCTCAAAAGTGTGAAGGAATGATTGGATTGAGCCAGGCAAATATTCAGCGCAAAAAGGCTGAGAAGGAGTGTAAAAAAGAGTTTGTTCATGTAAATTTCATTGTTTAAAACACCAAAGGTATTGCAGCGCAAGCAGCCATGCGGGAATCAATGGTGGGATGTCGCACAAAGGCGAAGAAAAACAAGTGCGTATCTTGTGCCCCATCGAAGTGACACTTTTTAAAAAAGTGTCACTTCTACCTTAGCGCCATGAAAAAAATAGACATGCACACCCACCTCCTGCCCGAACGGCTACCCAATTTTGCGGAGAAGTTCGGCTACGGGGAATTTATTCACCTGGAACACCACGTCCCCGGTTTTGCGCGGATGATGAAAGGTGACACATTTTTTCGCGAAATAGCCTCGAATTGCTGGGATCCGCAGGTGCGAATAGGAGAATACGCGCATTTCAGGACTCCGGTGCAAGTAGTTTGCACTATACCGGTCATGTTCAGTTATTGGGCAAAACCGGCCGATTGCCTCGAACTCTCCATGTTTCTCAATGACCACCTTGCAGGTGTTGTAGAGGATTTCCCGGAACACTACATCGCCCTCGGTACGATCCCGATGCAGGATACGGATCTGGCTATCAAGGAATTGGAACGATTACACGGACTTGGGTTCCCAGGCGTGCAGATTGGCTCCAATGTGAACCAAAAGAACCTAAGCGAAGCTCAATTCTTCCCCATTTTCGAGGCCTGTCAACGGCTCAATATGGCCGTCTTTGTCCATCCCTGGGAAATGATGGGCGAAGCTGAGATGCGCAAATACTGGCTTCCATGGCTCGTGGGGATGCCCGCGGAAACGAGCCGGGCGGCTTGTTCGCTCATTTTTGGAGGCGTGATGGAGCGTTTGCCCAAATTGCGGGTTTGTCTGGCGCATTCGGGTGGCTCCTTTGTACCTACCATCGGGCGCATTGAGCATGGCTTCAATTGTAGGCCTGATTTGGTGGCGGTAGACAATCCTGTGTCGCCCAGAGATTATCTCCGGCGGTTTTGGTACGACTCCGCAACGCATGATCCCCAGTTGTTGCGCTATATTATGGAAGTAGTGGGAGATGAAAAAATTTGTCTTGGCACGGATTATCCTTTTCCGCTGGGGGATTTGGAAATTGGAAAATTTATTGAGGAAATGGGTTTGCCTAAAGAGACTTTGGAACGGGTGTTTTTTAAAAATACTTTGGAGTGGCTGTACGGAGAAAAAGAATCCTGAATTCAGGCTTGTAAGACTTTTGCCAACTGCTCAATTTCTTCCTCCGTATTGTAATAATGAGGCGACACCCGCAGTGCCCATTCCACCCCTTTTCTGGAAAAATCAATTTGCGCTGCCACTCGGGTCGAGATGCGACCATTGATGTTTGCCGCCTGGAGTTTTTCCATCAAAATCTTTGATTCCCAATGATTTGCATGGGCAGTGACGATGCCACACAAATGTTCGCCCTCATCCAAAACTCGCACTCCGGGGATCTCGGAAAGCCGTAGACGGGCAAGTTCTGCCAGCTGCTTGATACGGGCTTCCGCAAAATCCAAACCAACTTTGAGCGCATAATCCACGGCTGCTTTGCTGCCCAGCAGGAGCGCGATGGGCATTTCCCAATATTCAAAACGCCTTGCCGTTGGGGCGGTTTTATATTCGTCTGATCCAGTCCAATCTGCACCGCGCATATCGGGCAGCAGCAGTTCCAACCCCGCATCCAGCACCCGATCGGAAGCAAACAGAAAGCCCGCGCCACGCGGTCCGCGCAGGTATTTGCGCATGGTAGCCGTCAGGAAGTCACAGCCGATGCGTTCCACATCCAGGTCCATTTGACCTGCCGATTGACAGGCATCTACAAGATACCAGACACCCTGTTCGCGGCAAATTTTGCCAATGGCTTCCACGGGCTGCACCAGTCCGCTGTTGGTCGGCACATGGGTCACAGCAGCTAGTCGGGGGTGGTGTTGGTGGATAAGGCGTTCAAAATCATCCACATCTACACCGCCAGCAGGAAGGTCCCGAGCACGAATTAGCCGAATACCGAGGCGTTTTTGCAGGGAGAGAAAGGCGATTTGGTTGGAGGAATAATCATTCTCTGTCGTCAGAATCACATCGCCGGGAAGCCATGGGAGGGTGCTGAGGGCTTTGGAATAAGCATCGGTAGCACTGGCGGCAAAAGCAATATTGCGGGCCTGTGTATGAAGCAATTGCGCCACGGATTCGTAAAAGCCTGCCACCTCGCTGGCCATGGCATCGGCTGCTTCGTAGCCACCCATTTGGGATTCCAGGTCAAGGTGGCGGCGTACGGCAGCAAGAACTGCTGTTGGCTGGAGACTAGCCCCGGCGTTGTTGAGGTGGATTTTATGGGCGCAACCGGGGGTGTCGGCGCGGAGTTGTTCGATGTTGGGCATACTAAAATGTCAATGCTACTTTAATTTGAAACCTAATGATATGGCCATTCTCCTTTCCCCAGCCAAACTTTAAAATACTTAGAACAGGTTTTCCCGGTATACAGCCTCACAAACGATACACCCATTGTACCGAATTTCCGCTAAATCCGATCTCCGAGCGCTCGAAAAAGGGCTTCAACTCCGGCTCCAGGCGGTGGTGATGCCACCAGGCGCCCAGGTCAAACACCATCAGAAAGGCGCCTTGTAGCACGATGGAACGCCCGAAACCTTTCCAGCGTTCAGCATTTTTGGAGGCGGTTTTGGATTTTTCCTGCATCCAGAAGCCGGCCATGACGTATCCAGCATCCAGACCGGCATTGAACAAAAATATTTTCTGGAGTTTGTGGTGTTCCAGTGTGGTTTGGTACAAGTTGAACGCGGCCGGGTCGGTGTGCATGGCCGTCCACAGACCACTGGCCGCCAGTCCCAGGTTCACCGCGCCCCAGCCCAGATTCATTTGTTGGAAGGCTTTATCGGCCCCGCTCGTTCTGCTCATTGCTGCTGCGCCCACGACGATATTGGCGGCTCCCCAAGCGCCCAATACCCACATGCTTTGCTTGGTGTGTTGCAGGCGTTTTTGATTGAAGTCGGTCAAGCCGGTGGTTTGGGCGAACAGAAAGGCGCCGGGCAAAAACAAGGCGAGCAGCAGCAGGGTGGTGCGGTTGATTTTTTTTGTTTCGTACATCTTTTTATGCGAATTTGGGAAAAGTGTCCCATTTAATGGCTTACCAGTTTCAAAAGTAGGATAGGGGATCGGAAATTCCAGTTTCAATTTTTCCGGCCCAAACAATAAACCATCA
>Ga0247843_1001490_pt1 | contig 47151 bp, 44 predicted proteins | sample LaCruzMarch2017__FD_192420 | JGI IMG/M metagenome (GOLD analysis project Ga0247843, IMG submission 192420) | Freshwater microbial communities from meromictic Lake La Cruz, Castile-La Mancha, Spain - LaCruzMarch2017_8m | ecosystem: Environmental > Aquatic > Freshwater > Lake | place: Spain...
CTACCTACAACTACCTACAACTACCTACAACTACCTACAACTACCTACAACTACCTACAACTACCTACAACTACCTACAACTACCTACAACTACCTACAACTACCTACAACTACCTACAACTACCTACAACTACCTAACGATGACAACTTATTGCGAAATTGATAACGATTTTTTGGTTAGAAGATTATCTTCTATTTCATCTCTTATATCTGAAACATCTAGATTAAAAGAAAATATTAAAACCGATCCTGAAACTCGTTCATTCTATACAAATAATTCTGTTTGTGAAAGATATATTGAGATAAACGGAGAGGATTCTCCTCCTCTATTATTGAGACAACACAATAATTCCTATGACAATGATAAAAGAGAATATCTTGAAGCACAGTCAAATATCAATATGGACTATTCAAAAAAATTATTCGAGCTTTGTACATTTTCACTTGACGAATTAAGATACATAGTTTCTAATAAATCAAACCTTTTAAGACTAGAGGGAAGTTTAAATAATGTACCATTACTATATCAAAAAGAAGATAAATTATACAGATTGAAGTATTGTCAAGATGAATTACACAAGGATCAATTCGATCGGAATGGGTTTTTTTTAACAAGATTTATAATTGAAGATGATACGATCCCTCTTTTTGACACATTAAATTATGATGGAGAAAAATATTTGATATATTTACAGAATTGATCGTCGACACGCTCTTATAAAAAGATAAAAGATTCAAAGATAAAAGATTCAAAGTTAAAAGATTCAAAGATCACCCTACCAGACGAATAAATAAATAAATAAATAAATAAATAAATAAAAATTTAATTAAACCAAGGGGTTTAATTAAATTGAATTTAGCGAGTTAATATTCAACTATAATCAACAAACGAGTTTACCAAATTATACTGTAAAATGATTCTACAACTCCAGAATTTTAGATGTTGGAAGGAAAAGAGATTTGAATTTCTCGATGAAGGTTTAGTTTTATTATCTGGAAAATCAGGTGTAGGAAAAACTTCAATACTATCAGCCATATACTTTGCTCTATATGGTACAGGAACTAAAATAATTTCTTTCGGAGAGAAGAAATGCCTAGTCAGACTTGTGATTGGTGATTTCGACATCACCCGAACAAAAGGTCCAAATAGATTAATACTTGTTCATTCAGTAAATGGAAAAAATCACGAGTACGAAGATGATGTTGCTCAATCTATTCTCGTAAAAAAATTTGGAAAAAATTTTACTATTACATCTTATATTACTCAAAAATCTGTTCAAACTTTTCTAAATCTGTCACCATCAGAGAAGATGACGTTTTTAGAAAGTCTCGCTCTAGGAGAGGATGAAATAACGGAAATAAAAAAAGAGATCAAGGAGATGATCAAGGAGAAAAAGAATAATCTTCAGAGATGTACTGGGCAATTTGAACTTTTGAAAAAGGAAGTTTCCCAGATGAAAGAACCCATCGAAATTCCTTTTCCTCTTGGAAAAACCCACTCTGATGTAAAGATAAAAAACGAGGCGATATACTGGAAAAGAACAAACCGAGAAATAAAAGAAAAAAGGTCTGAGTTACATAATTTAGAAGAACACTGGGCAAAGGAGAGAGTACAGATCGCCTTAAATGAAAAATGTAAACAAATCTTGTCTGACATAAATACCCGAGAGGAGGAGTTGACACGTGAAAAAACTCTTTTAAATTTTACTAGAGAAGATGAAGAGTCTATTACAGACCTTAATTCGGTATTGAATTATTTAAAGAAAAAGAGAGAATATAATCTCATGAAGTCTAGATACACAGAGGAGAAAAAGACACTGGACTCGCTTGTACAAGATGAACTATCCATTCTACATAAAGAATCTAAATCTTTACAGGGGAGAATATCCGAGACAAGAATCTTTTCAGACAACGAGATAAATATCCTAGAAGGTGTTATTAAAAATTTAGAACGAATAAATTCAACTAATTCGGATCTTGAAACAGTAAAATCTCGTCTTTCAGAATTACAACAAATACAGGAAAAAAGAGATGACAAAAAAGAGATATGTGATATTGAGAGGGAAATAGAAGATTTAAGACAAAATATAGATTCAAATGAGCAGAGAATTCATATAAAAACTTGCCCAAATTGTAAAATATCTCTCAGACTAGATAAAAATGTTTTAGTCTTATCGAGTGAAGATCCTGTAGACGAAAATATTTCAAGGGATGAAGTTTGTAGAATGAAGAAGGAGATTGAAACCAGAAAAAAATCAATAAATGAAATTCAAAAAGTCTCTTCTCTAATCTCTCAGACGCAACAAAGACGAGATGAATATGAAAAATTGTTGGAAACTTTAAAATCGTCCATTGATGAAACGAGAGAAGTAGATGAATTAAAAAGAGAATTGGAAAATATGAGAGAGTGTAAGAAAACCTTATCAAGTCTAAAGCAGGAAAGAGAGAAAATTCTTAAAAAATTAAAAGATGGAGAGTTATCTACTTCTTTAGAAAAGTTGAAACATCAGAGTGAAAAAAATTATAAAGAACTTCAAAAAATGGAATCAGAAGTCCAAGATGAAATTGACACTGATTATACAGAAGATGAATTGAGATCGGAAATAACAAGATTGGGTATACTTTGTCAAAAGAAAAATTCCGTTGATAAACAATTATTGAGTCTCTCCTCTTCAAAAATCAAGGCTGAAACTGAACGAGAGAAGATTATCCTCTCTTCTAGAAATTACGAAGAGGAAATTAATGTTGTTAATCAAAAATTAAAGAGCTTAGTGGAGAAAGAAATGGAACATAGATCTTTAAATGAAAGGTTAAAACTTTACGAACAGGCAAGAGACGAGAAGGAAGGATATCTTAAATGGGTTGACAAATTAAATAAATCTGCAATGGAAGAAGAAATGGCGAAAAAGGAGTGTTCTCTTTGTGAAATATTTTTAAGAAAAATTTTGGAAGCTGAGAGTTTAGCTATATCTGAAACTATTGATACAATTAATTCTTATATGAATTCGTTTTTGGAACATTTTTTTCCTGATAATCCAATAACAGTCATCGTTTCCCCTTATAAAGAAACTAAAAAAGATATAAAGAGTCTTGTTTCGATTAATGTCGGATACAAAGGTTTAGATACGACTCTTGATTGTTTGAGCGGAGGAGAGTATGATAGAGTGTCGCTAGCTCTCTTTTTATCATTAAATAAAATGTTTGGATCGAATGTATTAATGTTGGACGAATCTATAAGCTCTCTTGATAATGAACTTACAGGAGATATTATTGAAGTGTTGAAAGAGAAGTTAAGAGAAAAAATTGTGTTTATAGTGTCTCATCAGATAGAATCGGGAATGTTTGATCAAATTATAGAGGTTTAGTGTGAATAAAAAATGAATTTAACTTTGTAAATATTATTACAAACATTTTATTACCTTCGGCTCACTCATTCGGCTCACTCGGATCAATATGCCTCTTTATCACATATCTCTAATGAATTCTTGTAATCTATTGTTTCACAATATTCTTTCTATTAGAGATGAAGATATAAGAAATTTTTGTCTACAACAAATACAGGAGGGATTGATTCAAACTTGTAATTATAGATCAGAGTCTTTTATTAATTCTCTTCCTTCATTTTCAACTTATCATTTATTATGTTTTAAACTAGATCTTGATAAATTATCATTTTCCAATACGGTAGATAGTAATGTTTGGATATCCGTTATATTTGGAGATACAGTTATCCATTCAGGAAATACAACTACACCTGTTGAATTATTCCTCTATCCAACAGTTCAAGAATTTACAGAGATGAGATTGTGTATTTTAGGTATCAACAATGAAAGACGTTACGAATTTGAAAGTGAATTTGACAGTGGAAGTGAAAGTGAATTCGAATAAGAAGAATTAAAAACAACGAGAATTTTTATATAGGTTTATAAGAATTTCAAAATATTATATCTATATCTATTAAGTTTAATAGATATAATAAGAGATGAGTCACACGAGTCACCAGAGTCATTATATAAATAGAAAAAAATTTTGCGCACTTCGTATACTTCCATTTATCGTGGGTAAAAACGGTGAAATTTCTCTTCTTCTTGGTCTTGATAAAAGATTTAAGGAGTGGACTCCGTTTGGGGGGAATTGTTCAGAATCAACAGGAAGTTGTCATAGGAAAGATACATCTATTTTAAAAAAGTGTTTAACCAGAGAATTATCAGAAGAATCAAAACTCCTAATAGACCTTGAATCAACAGTTGATTTTGCAAACTGTACATATCTTCAATACATTATCAATATTGATATCGGAGATATTACAAATAATATATATTTCGCTAGATGGAAAGGGGATTCTAATAAAATAATTTCTCTTTACGGGAACAAAAAGAGAGATGATAAAATCGTAGAAAAATTAAAGATGTTGAAGTTGAGTGATAAGGGTATAAAGTCTTATTTCGAAATGGATAAAATAGAGTTTATAACTGTCACAAGTGAAGTTTTTGGAGAATACATTTACAACAGTATTCAAGACTTTTATAGGTTGGAAGAAACTTATAGAAAGGATAAGGTATTTTACAATCAAGTGACAAGGTTGTTTTCATCTCTTTTTAAGACATATCATCGTAGAGATATGGGAGATACACGAGGGAGGAGATTCGATCCAAGATTTCTCATGGGATTAATTGAATCTATGGCTGAATATTTTGACATTGATACGTATAGTTATATAGACGACATTGTCGACGATATAACGGCATATGTTCGGGGATTTTCAGAGGGATGCTCATTAGTGGATGTAGATGAAGTCGGTGAAGATGAACACGGTGAAGGTGAAGTCGGTGAAGGTGAACACGGTGAAGATGAACACGGTGAAGGTGAAGTCGGTGAAGATGACCTCCCTCTTTAAACTTCTTTTTTCTTAACACCGTAAAGTTCTTTATAGAGTTCTAGAGACAGGTCACTAGCCTTTGTTGCCCATATTGGTGGAAATATAGAATGAATGAAAGTTTGAAACGAACAAATGGCCATTTTTCCAGAGATAGAAAGGGCTCTACATGCGTGAGAAACATACCCGACGTTATTTTCTCGTAGATGAAGTGTAAAATTGTAAATTGTCTGATCTAATAAGTTCTGTATTTTTGTGAATCTTTATTTAATAAGTATATTAAATTATTAAATTATTAAATGGATAAAACTCAAACTGAGCTTCTCGAACTTAGAAGAATGATAAACGAGCAATCCTTAAAGATAGAATCATCACAAACCGTATTTTCGGAATATCACCGTCATCTATTTATTTATAGGAAAAATTATATAATTGGATTTTGTGGGGCGATTACTGTCAGTTGTCTATTTTTTGTAGCCGTTCTATTAAATTAAAAATGATACCTTTTAAAGAATATTAAACGAATTTAATTACACTTTTACTCTTCTTAGTTTAACCTGATATTCAAAGTATTCAAAGTATTCAAAGTATTCAAAGTATTCAAAGTATTCAAAGTATTCACTAGATGGATATATCTTTTCCTTTTCCAGATAATATACGAGAAATTGTTATTGAATACTATTGCCCATTTGACACATTGCTTGTATTAGATAAAATAAAAATCCTCCGAACATACTACAAGAATAAAACTTTTGGTAAACCATCAAAAGTTTCAATGAATCTTCTTGGAATAAAACATCTTGTTTTAGATGAGATGAACATCAAGAGGGTATGAAATTGTTGATCGTTATTCGTTTATATTTTTAAAAATGATTTTTAGTGTAATAATTTTTACACTAAAAATCAACCCTTGTTATACTCAGATGATTTTTAAATATATTTGTTCGTGTATTCTACTTCTTCTTGGATGGAAATTTATTGATAGAAATTCATTACGATATATTAAATCAAGAAAGAAAAAGGTTGCAGTTTATAACCATACATCATATTTTGACTTTTTCTTCTTTTTTATGTACAAGGTTTTGTATACTGAGTTTGGCGATATTCTTTTTGGGGTAAATGAAAAGTGGTTTAACAGATTTTCATTCTTTTTTTCAAAGATTGGTTGTATTCCTGTAACAAACAGAACGACAGGTGTACATGGAGGGTTTGTCCAAAATACAGTTGATTTTTTAAAATACAAAGATAGTTACTGCCTTGGTTTGTCACCAGAGGGAACTCTTCAAAAATCAAACTGGAAAGGAGGTTATTACTATATTGCAAGTGGATTAAATGAATATGAGAATAATAAGAAGAAACTCTCCTGTGATTTTAAAAAAGAAAAGATATATATTATTCCTATTGGATTAGATTACGAGAATCATTGTATTTTTATTGGATCATCATTGGACCTTGATGATTATTCATGTAGAGAAACTCTTGAAGAAGATTTACAAAGAGAGATGTTATACATGACTCCTCTCTACCCTGAGAAGAGTCTAGTGTGTGGAACATACGAAACATCTCCAACCTTTTGTGATTATCCTGTATTGACCACTTGGATCTCGTCGGTGTTTTGTCTGTATTATCTTATCCCTTATAATGTAGTGATATCGTTTTTCTTTATTATTTGTTTTTTTATAACATTTATTTATCATTATTCGGAAGAAAACTATTTAATACGTCTTGACAGATATTATTCTAGATTATGGATTTTAATTTACACATGGTCTTTATGGCGTGATTCTCTCTTGACCACACAATTGATTCCACAATGTACAATTTTAGCTATATTATCCTTTTTTCTTTACTGGAAAGGGTGTGGAAGAGAACTTACCAACAATAGAAAAGATTCTTATATTTTATATCATTCTCTCTTTCATCTTGTTGCAGGGTTTTTAGTAGTCTCTCCTTTGTTTAATCGTTATCATTAATTCGTCTCTCATTCGTCTCTCATTCGTCTCTCATTCGTCTCTCATTCGTCTCTCATTCGTCTCTCATTCGTCTCTCATTCGTCTCTCCTTGTTTCTAAATTTATAATGTAAAATTATAAATTTATTCTATTTATGATCTTCCAAGATCTGAAAGATTTACATCTGGTCCTCTCATCTTCTTTTTAGCTTTTTGTGGTTGAAACGATGACGTATTCTCAGAATTCTGTGACGTCATCATATTCATCAAGTTTGTACCAGTTGACTTCATAATCATCTTGGACACAATGAAGAAAGCAGCATTCATAATAATAAGTCCTAGGAGACGAATTTCAACTGGCCAATTAGATGGACCATTTAGATAAGATTTCTCTCCCAGTTCAATAAGAAGACGATCGTAAGTGTTCATTGCTACTAATTGTTGTTGAGTAAAACCAGACATATCAAATTTAAACCATCCACCGAGAACCCATTCTACAGCCATAAATCCATAAATAAGATATTTCTTATAACTTTCAACAGTAGAATCAAGACTTAATCTTCTAACTGTGTCCTCGTACGATTTTTGAAGAGTAGAAATATCTGTGTACTCTGTGTATTCCGGTATAGATGATCCTTTATAAGATCTTCTAAGAATGTCAAAACGAAAGAGAAGATCTCTCTTTTTCAACGACTCTCCTTCGTCTTGTTGAGATGAGTGAGTCATATCTTTTACCTGTATATCAGAACTTCCTGCTCTATGTATCGAAGTATGTACATCGCCCTTTTCAATATCTGAAAGTTTAGGAGGTACTCGTGATGTTGTATCAAGATGAGAAGGAGGTTGAGAAGAAGGTTGAGAAGAAGGTTGAGAAGGAGTTGATATATTAGTGGACGACGATATTGTTTTTGAGAATTCAGAAGTCTTAAGCGATGAACCAATAGATTCTTCTTTTTTTCCTCGTAATAAATCTTCAAGACGACGAGCAGAATCTGATTTTTCATTTTCTACATCATGTTTATCTCCAGTGTCTCCAGTGTCTTTAGTGTCTCCAGTGTCTTTTCTTCTTCTTCTTATACTTTCTCTACTATTTTTTCTACGACTTCCTGTATGTGTACGTGTACGAGTATGACGACGACTCCTGTTGTCATCTCTACGACTCCTGTTGTCATCTCTACGACTCCTGTTGTCGTCGTTATACGATCTTTCTAATCTCCGATCACCGTACCGATCTCTATCTTTACGTTCCATATTTTCCTTTTCATTCATCCTCCTCTCTTTTTCTCTTTCTTCCTTATCGTAGTCACTCATTTCTTTTTTGTACCGTTCAAGATCTTTTGTCTCATCATAATTTGTAAAATCTAAGATTTTCCTTTTTTCCTTTTTCTCATCCCTCGGACGGTCACTTTCCCTCGGACGGTCACTTTCCCTCGGACGGTCACTTTCCCTCGGACGTCGGTCCTCCTTTTTCTCATCCCTTGTTGGACGGTCACTTTCTCTCGGACGTCGGTCCTCCTTTTTCTCATCCCTTGGACGGTCACTTTCTCTCGGACGTCGGTCCTCCTTTTTCTCATCTCCTGATTTATCTCCTTGTTTTTCATCGTCTTCAAACTTAATATCAACCTCTTCCGTTCTAAAGTCGTGAGACGTTTTCACAGATGATGAGTCCATTTTATTCAATACTCTCGGTACATACTCTTTATTTCTCAATTCTGGTTTTATTTTTTCCTTATTTTCAAGTAATTCTAGATATAATTGAGGCATTGGAATAAACTTTGCTGGAATGTCTTCTGGAATATAATCGAGCGGAATTTTAACAATTCTTAATCTATTCCTCTCATTCTTTGGTGGCATGATTATTTAATGGATGTGTATCTTAACACGTTTATAGGAAGATTTCTTCTTTTTGATCGTATTTAATCGTAAAAAATGATTTGTAAAAAATTAAAATCCTATTTTAACAATTTTAATTTTACTAAAGTTAGAAATGAATTTCGGAAATACTGATGAGTTATCACGGGATGAATTTATTATACTTCTTGACAGACTACGTCATAATTATTACAACAACACTATAGACCCCAACGACACGAATAATCACACTCGAGAAAAAGGGGAAAATAATAAAAATGAACAGAATAATGAAATAATTTCGGATGAAACATATGATTATCTAAAGGATTTTTTTGAAAAGAAATTTGGAGAACAGTATAATAAAGTAGGAGCCTCTGCTACAGGAGAGAAGAGGGTTCTTCCTAAATATATGGGAAGTCTAGATAAAATAACTGATGAAAAGTCGTTGAAAAATTGGAAAAATAAATACGAGGGTCCTTATCTTATTATGGATAAAATTGATGGAGTATCTGTATTACAACTAAGAAATAATCTGTTTACTAGAGGAGATGGAAATGTCGGAACTGATATATCTCATTTATCGAAAAATTTAAATATTCCTTCAACTAGTAGAGAGAATATGATTCGAATGGAAATTGTTATGCCGAAGAAGATATTTGAGATAAAATATTCAACTCTTATGGCTAATTCAAGAAATATGGTTTCTGGAATTGTTAATCGAAAGAATCCATCCACTCGTGAGGTAAATGATCTAATTCTTCCAGCATACGAATTTGATGATGGAAAGAATGAATTAAAACCTTCGGAACAATTACACGTTTTAAAATCTCTCGGATATCTTGTACCTTGGCACGAAAAGTTAGAGGATATATCAATAAGTTGTTTAACAGAGACTCTCCTAAAAAGAAAAGATGATGCATCATATGATATAGATGGTATCGTTGTGTATCAAGATAAGGGATATCGACCAGTAGTTGGAGAAAATCCTCGTCACGCATTTGCCTTTAAGATGGAAGGAGAATGCGTTTCTTCAATTGTTAGAGAAGTTCAATGGAATATTTCAAAAAATGGTTTATTAAAGCCTAGAGTTCGTATCGATCCCATTCAATTATGCGGGGTAACTATTACTTGGTGTACAGGGTTTAATGGAAAGTTTATTCTCGATAACAAAATATCTAGCGGATGTGTAGTTGAAGTAACAAGAAGAGGAGATGTGATTCCTTATATTAAAGATGTTGTTCATCCTGGTAAAATTGCTGATATGCCCACTGAATACGAATATGAGTGGGTAAAGAAGAAAAATATGGTTCTTGAACAAGACATAAGACAGGAGGATAAGTCTAGAGATGATTTAACGGTTGAAAACTACGGAGAAGATCGGTATTATGTTTGGTGGACAACATCAGATGTTGATATAGCAATAAAGAGTGAAAATGACGAGTCTAGGATTCAAAAACTTGTTTCCTTTTTTAAGAAAATGGAGGCTAAATTTGTCGGTGAATCGTCTATTAGAAAATTATACGAAAATGGATATACTACATTAAAGGAAATATTTAATTTAACCCTTTCAGATGTGAACGAAATAAAAGGGTTTGGTGAAAAAGGAGGAAAGAGACTCATTGAATCAATTAGATGTTCAATCACGAACGTCTGTTTGGCAAAAGTATCTCATGCGTCAGGAGAGATGGGTGCAGGAATTGGAGAGAAGAGAATTAAACTTGTCTTTGATAAGTATCCACATATTTTAGATACAAACCTTTCTCTTTCCGAAAAAACCTCTCTTGTAGAGACGGTTCAGGGATTTAATACAATGGCTGTACATTTCTGCTCTAGGTTGAAAAATCTAAAAGAATTTTTAACATTTCATCACGAGATATCTTTAGTGAATAGAGATAACGTGGGTAAAAACAAGTGTATAATACACGATGATGAAAACGAAAACGAGGATGAAAACAATACCTTGTCAAATAGAAGAAAAGAATTAAAGGGAAAGACGGTTGTATTTACTGGATTTAGAAACAAGCAGGCTGAAGATGTAATTTCTGAAAGTGGTGGTAAAGTGTCTTCATCAGTCTCTGGAAAAACAAGTCTTCTTGTAGTAGCAAAGAGATATTCTAGTAATTCAAAGGAAATAAAGGCTGATCAGCTAGGTATTGAGGTGATCACTGGAGAAGAGTTCCATGATCGTTATATGAAAATCTAAATTCTACTATAACGATCAAAATTGTTTATTCATTAGATAAGCATCAACATCTACGTAATAAGACTTAATAGTTCGTACCTTTTTAAAACCAAGAGATTTGTATAAATTTTGAGCAACTGTATTGTCGATTCTAACATGTAATGATACTTCCTTGTATTTTTTAGTTTTCAACCCTTCGAGAGATGTATTTAACAATAATCGTCCGTAGCCTCGTCCTCTATATTTTGGAAGAATTGACAAAGACATTATTGAGTTTCTTGCTACACAGCAATATCCAACTAAAAAAGAATTCGCCATCAACACAAAGCTACAGTGTTCAGATAAAATTTCTTCCCATAGTTGAAGTGGGTAATTCTCAGGAAGAGTCTGTTCATTAACTTTTTTAATATCGTGACGATGTTTTCTCTTAGCTGGAAGGACTCTTATTTTTTCCTTTACTAGACTTGATAAGATCGGTGTCTCTATTGTCTCTAGTGTATTTATTGTATCCGTCGGTGTCTCTATTGTCTCTATTGTCTCTATTGTCTCTATTGTATTTATTGTATCAGTCGGTGTCTCTATTGTATTTATTGTCTCTATTGTATTTATTGTATCCGTCGGTGTATTTATTGTATCCATCTTTATCTTATCCACTAGTTAAATTATCCAGTTTAGCTTTATACCCATTATTCTTTGGAAATATAAAAACGATATTTAAAGAAATGATTACCTTTAAATATCCAAATAAATGATGAGTTTAAATAACGAAATAGAATACTCGAAGTCAACAGTACTTTTAAAAGACGAGAAACATTCATTTATAGAGAACAACTACACACCAATCACACCAATCACACCAATTCCCAATTTCTCGGATATTAAAATTTCAACTGAAACTATTATAGCTGTGACCAATCTTGTTTTCGATCTTAATAATCTCTACAATTATCTTCCAATTGTAGACTATGAAGTTGTAAAGAGAAAGAGGGGTAGAAAAAAGAAGACAGAAACGGTTGACCCTAATAAAAATATATCAGTTGGTTCTATCATTTCAGTTCAGAGCAAGACTAATATTAGAGGAGCAGTTCTTAAAAAGAAAAAGGATAGTAAAACCTATTTTCTTAATTCTATTATTGTTATCATGATACTTAGTGATTCAAAGCTTATTAATATGAAGATTAGTGAAGATGGAAAGATTCAAATAACTGGTTGTAAAACTAATAACCATTTTATAGAGTGTGGACAATACATATATAAAAATATAAAAGAAGCTGAAGAGTTAATTGGTGAAAAAATTTGCAGATACAAATGGGAAGAGACCAGTCCTCGTATGATTTTTAATATTGTAATGAAGAATATAGATTTCAAAGCTGGTTTTTCAATTCAACGTGACGATTTAGATACCTTTATGAATATGAACACAGACTTTACGTCCCATTACGAAGCCAGTATCACTACTGGAGTAAATATTAAAATAAAGTCTACGCGTCCTTACGAAGATAATTTAATTCAAATGGATTTGGATAGAGAGTGTTGTCCACACTTGAGCGACGTTCCTTATAAAAATTATTTAGATTTTCTAGACGAAAAGGGGAAGAAAAAGGAGGAGAGAAAACAAAAATTCTTTACATTTCTAGTTTTCTGCTCTGGATCGATTATAATGTCTGGGTCTGGTCCTGATATGGAGGAGGTGTACAAGAAATTTATGAAAATTTTAATTAAAAATAGGTCTAGATTTGAAGAAAAATTAAACCACGATGAAGAGATACCAGAAAAAAGATTGAGTTAACTCTAATTACTCTTTACAAAGATTACATTCTTCTTCTCCTATTATACATCTTTTAATAAGAGGGAATTTGTATGATAACCCAAAAATTACACACCATAATATTAAAGAAAAAAGTAACGAATATTTAACCAATGCAAATTTGTCTTTTGAATCTGAAATATTTGATTTATAAATAATTGAATCCGAAATATTAGTTCTCTTCTTCATGATAAAACTTGGCTTTATTTTACAAAGTAGAAATAAAGAAACTATAAAACATAAGATAAAAAGAATTCCTAATCTCTTTTGGGATTCTTTTATTGTTTTTAGAGCCTCTTCTAAAGTAAATCGGTTATAATCTTCGGAATAGTTTGGTGAATATTTTCCTCCAAAAGAAGATTGATATTTATCAAATAGACTATCCGCATCTCTTAATTTTTTTGATAGTCTTGACATTATAGATTACTATAAATACAGAAAAAAACTAACCATTTTTATTCTAGAGTTAATAATAAACATGGATACATATACAATTATTGAAGATGTATTTGCAGATGAATCGGGGAGAAATCAAATAACATCAGCTAGAGGATTTCTTGGACAATCTCATGTTCCAGAAGATATGAAACCTCCTACTAGAAGATCTCTCCCAACGAGGACATCCGAAAGACCAGACTTTCCAGAATTATCTCCCAGATTTCCTCAAATGTCTCAAATGTCTCAAATGCCACAAATGTCTCAAATGTCTCATCACGACATGAGAGGAGGAGACTCTCACATACCCCCATCTTCTCACATGTCCCCGATGGTTAATGCTCTTGTTGGAGGACCAATAATGTATCCAGCAGTAGATTCTCTTCAATGTAGAGATGTTTTTACACACGTAGAGAATTGTCCACTTTGTAAATCTTATTTTCGTCATGATGCAAAATTTTATTGGATGATTATCGCGATATTAATAATTATTATTATGGTAATAAATAGAGGAGGAAAATAAAAGTGATAAATCGTAAATCGTAAATAATAAATAATAAATAATCGTAATTCATTTATCATTATATCTTAGTAATATGAACTCTACTATTTCAAATTTCTCTGATAATCCTTTCCTATCAAATTTTGTAACTAATGTATCCAAAAATTTCTATTCTCTGATGAGTTATCCGTCATTATTAAATTTTTCGGTTAACTCCTCTTGTCGTTTTAACTCCTTTACATCTAAAAATATCTCTTCGTCTCAGAGAAAGGAGACCATAAAACCTGTAAAAACAAACAGAAAAAAGATTGTAGGAATTAATAGACGAGTTAACCAACCTTTTAAAGGAACTCATCAGAGATATTGTCCAATGGTTAGAAAGTGAGTCTGAAAGTAACAATCTTCCCTTATCAGAGACTTAAATATAATAAAATAGGAAATCAAATATAAAGATAAATTATCTTTATATTTTGTAATTTTAATTTTGATGACATCCATGAAAAGAACAATCAAAGGTGTTTCAGCTATATCAAGGAATAAATCAAAATTGTCTAAACTTCTCTATGAAATAGAGAGACTTATTGAGAGAATAAAAATTCACAAGGAAATAAATAGCTCAAAGTCTATATACGAAATAGAATCGGGGGAGAAGACGCTTTTATCTAGATTGGAAAAATGTCTTGTTTTAATAAAATCAGAAAAACATCCTGAAAACATCATTGACGAATATAAAAAAATTCTTCAAAAGTCAAAGGACATATTAGAGTACAGGATATTTCAACAACCACGCCAATCACACCAATCACACCAATCATTGTCATCTGAACAATGGGAGGAAAGTTCGGTTGAAGGCTTAGACGAAATAAGCGACTTAATCGTAATCGATAGATCGGAAAACATCTGTTCGTTATCTAGAGATATTTCTCGAATAAATGAAATGTTTAATGTATTACAATCTATAATATCTAGTCAGGGTGAAACTATAGATAACATCGAGAAGAATATACAAACGTCTCTAGTACATACAGAAAGAGGACAAGAGTTATTAGTTGATGCTGAAAAGAGTCAATGGGTAGGATTTAGGATTAAGTTAATAACCGGAGCAGTTATGGTTTTTGGAGCTATAGGAACAATTATAGGACTTATAAAATAATTTTATTTAGTCTATTAATAAAACGAGTAAAATGAGTAAAACGAGTAAAATGAGTAAAACGAGTAATCTACTTCAGACAAATAATAAGAATTTTCCTAGATTTATGATGTGTTATTTTTCAAAATGTTTACCGAACGGTAGTGAGCCGAACGGTAGTGAGCCGAATTATATAGGATATCAATTAGACGAATATTATCCTATACAGACTGCTGAATACTTTGAAGTTGAAATTTTAAAAATAGAAAGTGATGGGGATACATTATTTATTCGTTCAAATGATAAAAAAGTAAATCTTGACTACTATAAAGATGAATATGGAAATTTATCTTTACAATGGGATGATAAACGTTATCGTTATATATCAACAAGTTATAATCCCTATCAAGATATAGTTCTTCTTCCTAGAAAAAAAGTATCTATAGAATCAAGGATAAAAAATTTATGGAAACATATTACTGACTAATATACTACCTATTTGTGTAAAAATTGATTTTTTACACAAAATCTTAGTGAAAATCACAAAACAACTTAATAAAGAACATTTCCGACTCATTTCAATTATCGTAACTCATTTCAATTATCGTAACTCATTTCAATTATCGTAACTCATTTCAATTATCGTAACTCATTTCAATTATCTTCTTTTAAAATGGAATCTCTTTCGCAAACAATCTGTAAGACTGTAAATGACTCAATCATCTCAACTGTAAACAACTACATAAGGGAATTCTCATCAAAACTTGTAAAGGAGGTAAATTCATCGAAAAAGAAAGAATGGAAGGAAGAGGACTTTGTTGATATATGGAACACAGTAGCAAAAGAATTTATTTTTAAGAAGTCATCGAAAAAAGGAAAATCCGAAGAAGTAGTTGTAGAAGAGAATTGTCAATGTCACCATGTTTACGGTAAAGGAGATATGAAGGATAAAAAATGCCAAGAGAGAATATCCGAAAAGAGTGAGACTAAAAAGTTTTGTGTTAGACATTACAAGGGAGGTGACAAGGTAAGTTCAAAGGTTTCAACGGTTTCAGACGACGGTAAGGAAAATCATGAAAAGGGTTGTTGTCATATTCGCACTAAAGGGGAAAATGAAGGACAAGAATGTGGGGTAAAAGTTTCATCAAAATCAGAGAGTGGAAAATTCTGTTCAAAACATGCTTCTTTAAATGAGAAGGAGAAGAAGTCGAGTGAGAAGAAGGAGAAGAAGTCGAGTGAGAAGAAGGAGAAGAAGTCGAGTGAGAAGAAGGAGAAGAAGTCGAGTGAGAAGAAGGAGACGACGGAGGATGAGGAGAAGAAGGAGACGACGGAGGATGAGGAGAAGTGGATTGGGAAGTCACTATATGCAGATGGAAAAAAACTCCCTCCAGCATCTCCTCGTCGAACAATGAAAAATATTGTCGACACCAACGAAGAAACCAACGAAGACGAAGAAATTATCGAAGACGAAGACGAAGAAGAGTTATTACCTATTATTGCAAAGAGATTTAAATCTGGTAAGTACAAAGGAGAAGCTTACTTTACTGATTCAGAGAGTAATACTGTGTTTATGCTAAATGTAAATGATCAAAGTGTTTCCCATAAGGTTATAAATGATGAAAAAGTCGTCATTGATGATTCTGATAAAATTAGAATTGAGAGATATGGTCTTCAGTGTTGCTAAATAAACATTACATCATCCATCACCCAAAGAAAAACTAAATAAAGTAAATAAACAAATCATTCAATTGCTTGTAAAAGAAGAAACCTAAACGTTTGATAGGCTTTCTTCGCGTGTTTGAATAATCCTTTCCTCGTTCTAGTTTCAACACAATCTAAAATTCTTGTGATTAAATCTTCAGTTATCTCTTTACAAAACAATCCATTTTCTAAATTATTAACTTCACGAGAAATTGGATCGTCGAATGTTACCAGCGGTATTCCTCTAGATAACGCATAAAATGCATAATGCATAAAGTATATATTTGATAGACAAAAAAATACATGACATCTTGTTATTTCCTGTTCTGTATTCCTGAAATGATCTATTTTTTGTATGAATACATTATTGTTTTTGTTATCTTTGAGATTTTCTTCTAGTTCACCCTTTCCTTGTGTAATAATGCTCAACTTTATTTTCTTGTTTTTACATCTATTAAATGCTTTAATTATAAATGGTGTACGTTCATCTTCAATACAACACAAATGAATACATTGTCGTGTGGTCTTTACTCCAGAAACGACAGAATTAACTCCGTACGAGATATAATTTGTGTTTGTAAAGCCGCTTTCTTTGAATTTCCTTTCAATTTCATAAAATGTACACAGGATTTTATCAAAACGCTTGTATTTATAAAATTCACATTCACATTTATCAATAATACAATAGGTATACACATTTAGTCGTTTAAGAAGAGTTACAATGTCAAATATCTTATTCTTTGGATTAAATAAGATGCACTTTCCAATATTGTGAAACGACACGTAACTTATTATTTCTTCCTCAACTAAGGTTTTATTATCCCCCATAGAATTATACCAATTAGTCACTCCCAAGTTCGTCACTCCCAAGTTCGTCACTCCCAAGTTCGTCTCTCCCAAGTTCGTCTCTCCCAAGTTCGTCTCTCCCAAGTTCGTCTCTCCCAAGTTCGTCTCTCCCAAGTTCGTCTCTCCCCGACTCCGTTCGTAATTAAAAATAAAGACATTATACTTATCTCTCAAAACTTCTATAAAATTATTAATATAAGGTTTACTGTCTAAATCTCCCATCAACATTATATTGTTTTCCTTGCTGTATTTTAGAGAGGATTGTAATATCTTGTTGAATTGTGGTATAGTTTTTTTTGTTATATCTCTGTACCTCTCTAACGATTTTATTGACAGGATTTTTAATCTCTTCTTGTCGAAAAAGAGATTAGCTAAAAGAGAAACCCATTTATCTGTATTTTCTTCTATTATTCCCGAATCACCTAAAATATACCGACTATCTCCTTTACCTGTTGAAACTATTGGTATTCCTCTTGATAAAGCCTCTATAATAATATTATATTCGGATTCATCACCGTAAGGTGCTATTAGTATATTTGTCACGTCTAACAAATGAGATTTGTTAAACGTGTAATTTATTATTGTACTACCATCTGATTTTCTATTAATTAACAAAGATAACTCTTTCATCTTGTCAGAATCTCTATTTATTATGTCTCTTCCTTTAATTCCAAGGAAAGGAAAGTCGAAAAGAGAAGAGACTAGTTTATGAAATGTAGAGATCTCGGATGATAACTCAAACTGTGTAATAAATTTTCTCTTTGATATATCAAAATCTGTTCTATTTTCATCTATATTAGACCATCTAACAATCTCAGGAGGTATCCTACATTTATTCTTAATATTTTGTGATAAATATTCTGAATAAATGTATGGGGTAATATGTCTTGAAAATTTTATTTCATCTAATAAAGATAACGTTTGGTCTTCAGACGAATTAAATGATAACAACGTTGGAATTCTAAGAGTTATCATAGTTTCCACTAGAGGATTATCTTTTTTACCAAATATATGAACAATTTTTGGACGCATTAATTTACACAAATTTACAATATAATCCTTGTCAAACTGTCCTGGTAGATAAATACAAAGACCATCCTTTCCTTTTTCAATCTTTAGAGATTGTGAATCACCAAAAGAAAAAAGATAACATTTAAATCCTGCTATTTTCATCCATCTCATTGTATCAAGAGCCATACTCTCCCTCTCTCCAAGAGGAATACGTGACTCTATAAACTCGTTTTCTTGATAATAAAAAGGTGTGTCAGATATCAACATATAAACTTTGCTCATTTATTTATTGATTTGTTGATTTGTTTGTACTGGTTTACTGATCGGTGACGATTAAATAGTTTGTTATTTTTACGATCGAGTCTTTATGTAAAAAATTAAATTGTGTTAAGGAAATTAGTCTTTATTAAAAATGGATACAGAAGATTATGAAAGTTTAAATGAGAGTTTCAAAGTTGTTGAAAGGAAAAGTGAGGGATCGTCTTATTTTACATCACGAGAAATGGTTAAAGATATATCTATTCGGAAAGAAGATATTTCCCACGACGAGATGGTTGGAGATCCCTATCGAACGAAGGCTATAAAAAATTCTCGGCCTGCTGTATACGATATTCATTCAGCATCTTCGTCGTCTACCTCCCGTGGGTCTACATCCCGTGGGTCTACATCCACTATGAATAATTCTCAATTTGAACAGAAAATAGATTATACGGTGTGCCCTATTTGTTCAGAAGAGTCTGTGAGAACTTGTAAGTGTGAGAATAGGGATTCCCTCTGTAAAAATTCACATAAATGGCACGTTAAAAACGGAAAAATAATTTTGGGACATTCGCATCAATAAATAAGTAAAGATTGATACATCTATAATGATACATCTATAAGGCATTTTAAAATTGATTCTATATTAATTATATTGAATAGAGAACAAATCTTCAAATTCTCTTGTATAAAATGTCAAGCTCTTCTAGTCTCTCCAATTTTCAAAATGTCTCAGAATTCAATCGTCTCTTTGGAAATCAGATTTTTTCAACTCCAAGACTAAATATTTTCGAACAGGATCCCAAGACAGTAGAATCTTGTCTGTCACTTATCAACGAGGAACATCAGGAATTAAATGATGCAATTAAGAATAAGGATTTTGTAGAGACAATTGATGCACTTGCAGATCTAATTGTTGTAATTGGAGGAATGGCTTGTCGCTTCGGAATTGATCTTGATAAAGCATTTCAAATTGTTCACCTTTCAAACATGAGTAAGTTGTGTAGAAGCGAACAGGAAGCGAAGGAAACTGTTCAGTGGTATCTTGATAACGAGAAGAGATACGATTCCCCTTTTTACGAAAAGGCGATTGATGGGGTTCATTGGGTTGTACGTAATAAGTCTTCTGGAAAGATTTTAAAGAATATGAATTATGTTCCTGCTGATTTCAAGAGTTTATTTAACAATGTCTCCTCTGAAAATGTGTAACGGACATTCGTTTTACGTCGTTAACTTTGATATTTTAGAATAAGTCATTCAAAAATTACAACAATCCTTATTTTCCTCTGGAGATTCACTTGGTGAGTAAATAAAAATATTTAGTATAAAGATCTTCCAGATAATCAATTATAAAACTTTAATTATAATATATAAAACAGTTTAACAACAATTTTATATCTTATAAGATATAAAATGTCTCAATTACTCTCAATCTCTCTTCCGACAAAAGTTCAGATTGATATATATTCAGCCAAAATAGTACGAGATGCAAAATTTTATATAAAACTCTTAAATGAATCTCCTATATCAATAGTTATAAATTACTCTGACGAAGAGGAAATTTTTTCCGGACAGAGCCTCTGCGGTCTGTTAGAAGTAACAGACGATTCTGTAACCAGTTTTAGAGAATTATATGGAGAACAATTTAATAGTACAAGATTTAAACTTTTCGACCTTATAGATGATGCTTACTCTTCACAATATGGATTTTCAATATATGATTCTCCCGTTTTTCTTAAATACAAGGAGTTAAAACTAAAGATTGAAATAGTTGAAAAAACAATGTCTGATATGTGGAGAAAATTTGACGATTCTAAAAGAAGAGAAATATCTGGATTGAACATGTCAATAGACGACTGTAATATTTTAGTATTTGAAGATCCTATTAAAAATGAAAATGATATTATTACGAAATTGGAAGATATATTAAGAAATTATAAAAGAGTCATCTGTAAAAATTTAGATACATCGTCTACTTCTAAGACTAACCCATTAACAATTAAAAAAAATAAGTTTGGTCAATTTGTATGGGATAAATACAATTTTGTTTTTGATCCCCGCGAAAAATGTATTATTGGTTCTACAACTGGTGATGGAGGGGTCACACCTCTGTCCCGAGAAGATGTAGATACTTGTAAAAAAATGGGTGTAAAATATAAGGAGACCGAGTGACCGAATGAGTGACCGAATTTCCACACGGTTCAACTTTATCAGACTTAAATCTAACTAGATTTTACAAATACTTCACAAAGACAATTAAACTTTATTCGATCTCTCCATCTATATCGAAATACCTATATCTATTATAGTCACCCTGTGAGGTGAACGATACGTTTCTTAATCTTAACTCTGGCCATTGTGAAGAGCGGAAGGCGAATCGTATCTTTCCTTTAAATTTTTTAGACAGACGAATACTCAAATACTCAAGGTGTGGGTAATATGGAATAAGTATTTCACTACCCGAAAAATGTTCATCTCCTATTGGAGGTTTTATAAAGATAACCAATCTTTTTAAAAGAGGAGTATCTTGTGGGTCTGGTAATTTGAATTCTGGATAATACGAAATATTATAACATAAAATAGTTGTTGAAGGAATAATTACTTCTCTAAACCTATTTATGCCGTTATCCCTGATATAATTGTCTTCGATGATAACAATCTTATCCTCATTAGTCATGTCTTCGACGTGTGTATCTATTTCGTCTGTTGAGAATATTGTATTCATATTTATAATTTCTTCAGTCTCTTCGTTCTCTTCGTTCTCGTGATTCTCGTGAATTTCGTGATTCTCTTCGTTCTCGTGATTCTCGTGAATTTCGTGATTCTCTTCGTTCTCGTGATTCTCGTGAATTTCTTCGTTCTCTTCGTTGACATCTTTTTTCTTAATATCATCACATATGATAGTGTCTCTCCAGATAATTTGATCATCGATAGTATATGTAATTTTTAGCTCATTTTCACTTATCTTATCTACATGAAGACGAGAAAAACGACACGATATTTGATCAACATATTCACCTAAAACTTTTCTCTTTCCAGTAAGAATATATACATCTCCTATATCTTCAACTCTAAGTAGAACTTTCTCGTATTCTAGTCGAGTTTTGACAGCATATTTATTATTAAATAAAAAGGACACGATTGTGTCTCCATTTCTATAAAAGATATTTGTCACAGGACATTCTACAAGAGTTTGACATTCCATACAAACTTGATTTGGAACTTCGATACCAACCATCTTAACTAATACATCATATCCTGGATAATTTCCAGGAGAAAAGTCAAGAGAATCACTAAACACTGTTTCAATAGGGGTAAATTGTCCAGTTTTTAAATAGTGGATTTTACTTATAGGTCTAACCTTCCAAACGTATTCAAGATCGCCATGTCTTGACGACGAAGAAAAACTACTTCCGATTTTCATTTGACGAGGTTCGTAAATAAGAAATGCGGTGTAACGAGACAACATTCCATAATTACCCTCAAACCAAATTTCTTGATCTGATGGATCTTGAATAGGAAGAAGATATATAGGGAAATCTTCAAGAGGTGTTCCAAGATCTCCTCCTTGCCATAAAAATACAGTGGAGGAACTATTTAAAAAATCTTTAAACTCTGAATAGAGAAAACAATCAACCTCGTGAGTACCATCACTTTTTACTCTAATAAACAATATGACATTCGAATTAAATTTCTCCTCATCAGTATTTGATCTTAATGATATCTTTGATCCCATAACAAGAGTAGTATTTATTCGTGAACATTTTCTTGGAGAATTTTTTATTTGGTCTACATACACATCTTCATCTCCTTCATATACTTCCAATTCCTCTTCTGACGAGAGAGACGATCTCCGCATATAGTTATTAACTAGAGTAAATATTTTATATTATTTTTTGATATAAAAGATTTTGAGATATCTTTAAATTAAAGTTGATTCTGGGGTATCCTCTGGTGATATAATCTATCTATGTTCGTACATGACTGATTAATGAGACTCCTAACAATAATCGTCTGTTGAGGTAGAAAATCAAATATACTTAAAAACCGTTTTTAAGTATCATAATAAGACTCCAGAGAAATCGTCAACCATAAATAGTTTATCACACACTTCATTTATCTTATATTATTAATGTATTTTCTATCTTCATCTATCCGAAAGTAATTTTACCCCAATAACACCAATTATTGGGGTCTTTGTAATCCTCAGAAGTACAAGTATATCCTGAAGTAATTTGGTCTCCACTCAATAAGATAGGAAGATAAAACAGACAATTATCACGACTAGTGAACTCTAAACACTGATTTGGTGTACCTGTAGAAATACATTGTATATCACCATTATAAGATCTAACAGGAACATTTGTATTGTATATACATTGCCAAGGATGATTGACTGTTGTCATCTTAGAAAAACTATCTTTAGCCCAATAACACCAGCGACCTATAGTATTGTAATCTTGGGAAGTACAAGTATATCCTGGAGTAGCGTTTTGTGACAATTTATTAACTTCGGACTCACATATAGTACGACCACCGTATTGATAACACTGATTTGGTGTACCTGTAGAAATACATTGTATATCACCATTATAAGATCTAACAGGAACATTTGTATTGTCTACACAAAACTACAAAACTACAAAACTACAAAACTACAAAACTACACATGATTTTTTACAATCCAGAATAATTTCTTTTTGACCATTCAAACCATTCTTTAAAATCATCTATTGATATATCTGGAAATTCTTTTCTCATCTCCTCTCTGGGATTATTTTCTTCTATCATTTTTAGTAGATTGTGTTTTTTATCCTTTGTTTCTTCGGTCATCTCTTCTATTATTAATTCGGATAAAGAATCAGGTAGACGAGACAGGCATTTATTGTAGTAGTTGAAAACATAATTTTTAAGTTGTTCTTTAAACGAAATTCTAACAGAGAAATCATCAAAAAATCCACTTAAGATATTTACTAACCTTGAAATATGACCTGTAGCACACAATGCATTCATCTCTTCCAATTCTTCAATTAATCTCTTTTCCATCTCTTCCTTTGAAGAAGAAGATTTAATTTTTGTCCAAACCAGAATTAATATATCACACATATTAACTCCACATTCAAATAGAGTTGTATCAATCATTATTCTATCTATTGTTCCTCTTATTTTTTGTTTAACGATAAGAGGTTTATTTTTGGAAAGAACTGTTATCCTCTTTGAAACGTCTGAAAGATTGGTTATACGACATTCTTTTTTTATTGAATGTCCACATTCCGCATGCAATTTTCTAATGATATCTTTAACACCTTCGTTAATAGATGTATTATGAACATTTTGTCCGTCTTCATAAACTGTTCTACGTTTTACTAGAATTCTTCGTCGTGTATCTGTTAGATTTTCTATACGTGGTTCAGGAATAGGTTGACGTTGTTCGATATTACGAGTTAAATCTGCTATAAAAGTAGTAGCCATTTTGTGGTATCCGTTTCTAACGAGAATTGCGTCACATTCGTTTCTATTTGATAAATCAATTGTAGAGTCAACTGATGCTCTTTTTAAAAATACACACACATCTCGAAAGTCAAATTCGTCTCTATGACTGTTCTTTAAAAGATATTCCGCACTTGTGAGTTTTAGACTGAGAGGGAATCTAGAGGAATTAAAATTGTAAAAATAGAAAAGATGACATTTAAAATGTACCTCGTTATCAAGAGATCTATTGTCTCTAAACACGTTATATCGATGTTCTATTTGTATTTTATCGTCTGAGAGGAGTTCTAGTAGACACTCTGTCACGTAAATATTTTTATTCTTATGAGGAATTTTATTTAGTCTTTCAATTGCTAATTTTCTTTCATAAAGAGAAAGAGTTCTATTCTTTGCTCTGTTTTTTTCTCTTGATATATCAAGATTTATCGTCAAGGAATTCATGAAATATTTATTTACTTATAAGATAAGTAAATAAACAATAAAAAAGAAAGAGAAACTTATTAAAATACTCTAACTCTAAGAGGTGAAATAAAGTCTGATATTTTTTCAATATCAAGTTTTTGTAAAAGAGGAATACGTTCATACTCGACAAAATTTTTCATCTCTAAAAAAATATCCCATAATCTCTCTTCATCATCTATTTGTTGAGAGATTTTTTTTGACATATCATCAGGGGGGTCGTATTCGTCTTCGGATACATTAGGTTGAAGATTTTTCTTGATTTTAGCGGATCTAGTGACTAGGGTGAATTTAGTAGAATCTGAGGACATAATGGTATAGCTTGTTGACTATTTTTAGTTAGTATAATCTCGCTGTCTTTAATACATTTTAATTTACACCTTTTACATTTCAAATGCTGATTTTCAATAAGTCTTATAAACACTTATTATGATGGTCTGACATAACCTGATGAAATTGTGTAACACCTTGTTAAACGTATTCTATAAATTCTCCTGATGAATTATCATAACAAAATTTACAAAATTTTTCAAAGGTTAATTCCGTTTTCTCCTTCGTTTTCAAGTATTTTAATAAGATATCATAGAGACTAGAGATATATCTTCGATAATAGAAACACCAATTAATGTAGTATTCATGATCGATTGACAAATCTTTTTCCATACTTACTTCGTTACTTCGTTACTTCCTTTTCTTAACAAGTTTTTTCCCTTTTGTTGGAATAAATTCGAGAGGAGTTTCTGTAATTGTATTATCATCATCATTCTTTATATCGATTATACCTGTATCAGTATCGACGGAAGAATTATCTACTTTATGATCTGTAGGTTCTTTTTCTAAATCTTCTGATAATTTTTTCAATTCGTCTTCTAATTCTTCATCTAATTCTTCATCTAATTCTTCATCTAATTCTTCTTTTAGAGGAGACTCTTTTTGTTCATCTTCCTCTATCACTTCTAATTTTTCATTTGTTTCTTGAGAAAGAGGGATAACATTCATACGAATTCTTCTTTCACGAACATGAGAATCGCCTCTGAAACGTTCCCTATGATCTTGTGTCATTTGTGACATTTGCGGATGTGATTGTGAATTTTTATAAGTTTCTGTTAATTGACGTATCAACGAATATATATTATTTATATGACCAGTAGTTTGTTGTCTGAATTCTTCAAATTTTCTCGGATCATGTTGTTGGGGAGAATTAGATTCGTGTTTTTCGGCTATCTTTTTCTCTAATTCTTCTATTTTTTGGTTTAAATTAGAAATTTTCTTATGAAAGAAAAATGAGATAGCTCCAATAACAATAATCTCTGTTGTAACATGCGCCATCATAATTTTTGACGATTCCATATTTGTATTAATATCAATTAATAGAGATAATATCTCTTTTAATTGGAAAAGAGATAAATATACTTTATAAAGTTGTAGATGATTGAAATTCCTTCTTCGTCTCATCCTTTCTTCGTCTCATCCTTTCTTCGTCTCATCCTTTCTTCGTCTCATCCTTTCTTCGTCTCATATAATATGTCACGATGAGGAGACAAAGAATAATTATCAAACCAATTAAGACGTAATCCAAAGTATTTTCGCAACTAGTTCCTTTAAATAGAGTCTCCGCTGAAGATTGTCTAAGAGAAGGAGCGTAAGTTTTCTGAACAATATCCATTTTATTAATAACAATAATTAATAAAATTTTTACAAAGATTCTTGATGTCAAATGTCAACTCGTTAAGCTAATAATCCAAGACATCTGGCTATTTCTTTTTGTGGTTTTGATAATTCTTTTGTGAGAGTCAATATAGTCTCTTTAGATGGTAATTCTTCTAGAAACTCTTCATCGTTTCTTCGTGCGAGCTCTTCTCTTATTTTTCTATGAGATTCTTCCTCTAATCGACGCTCTTCTGATCTCTTTTTTTCAGCAGATCTTATTTTATCTTCCATTTTTTTCATTTCTCTCTCTTTTTCTTCCCTTTCTCTAGCTTTATTTTCCTCTTCTCTCTTCTTCTTAAGTTCCTTTTCGTCTTGTATTTTCTTTTTCTCCTCTCTTTTTTTAAGAAGATCTTTACGGGATTCATCTGCTCGAATTTCAGCAATTTTCTCTCGTTCCTTCGTTCGTTCTCGTTCCTTCTCTCTTTCTAGTTCCTTCGTTCGTTCTAGTTCCTTCGTTCGTTCTAGTTCCTTCGTTCGTTCTAGTTCCTTCTCTCGTTCTAGTTCCTTTCTCTTAGAATCATCGTCTTTTTTAAACAGTCTTCCTTCTTTATCAATCGTTCCAAAAAGATCCTTTAATTTATCAAGAGAAATACGTCCAGAATCAAGTTCGTCTTCTTCAATTATTTCATCTCCTTCCGTTAAATAACTTGGTAACGGAAGAGGTTTTCTTCGTACAATACGAGGAGATGCTGGCTCAAGAGGTCCTTCAGCCCATCCAACTTCGTCGTCTTCAATTATTTCATCTCCTTCATATAAATCAACTGAACGAGCCAATGGTGGTATCGCTCTTGATGTTATAGGTTTCTCTTTTTCAATTTCTTTTGTTTTAATCTCTGTAACTGACGGCTTTGTAGGTAATACTGGTTTTCTTCGCACAATACGAGGAGATGCTGGCGCAAGAGGTCCGTCAGCCCATCCACTGACTTCACTTCGTTTCATTTCTTCCATCCGTTTCATTTCTTCCATCCGTTTCATTTCTTCACTTCGTTTCATTTCTTCCATCCGTTTCATTTCTTCCATCCGTTTCATTTCTTCACGTTCCTCTTCAATTGTTTTAATCCCCAATTTCTTTCGTAGATTAGAAAGTGACTCAGATGTTCCAATAATTCTTTTTCCACCAATTTCCATACCATCTACTCTTTCAACCATATCATCTTCTCGAATACATTGTCCAAGATCTATGTTACAAACTTCTCCTTTATCCGAACAATGAGAGTAAGAATCTATGCTACACTCATCAAGTGAAAAGATATCAGAGATTGGTTTTGTATGTTTTATATATTTATCAGCAATTTCCATTTTCTTTTTATCCGTTAAAGATTTGAATTTTTGAAGAAGTTTTTGATTGATAAGATGCCCATGTTCCTTGATCACCTCTGATGGGGTATTTTTTCCTTTTGAGACTCTAACCATATACGTTGAAAAGAATCTTCTATTGGGTTTCTCCTTGATAAAATATTCTAGATGATCATGAAATCTCCCCTTTCTGATAGAATAAAACATATTTAGAAACAATCGTCTATCACTCTTTGAAAGGTCTTCGAACAATGAGAGATCAGAATTTGATACCAAATCAGGATGACTTTCAAGAATATCTTTTCCTCTATCAATATCTTTTTCTAGTTCGTCTCGGAGATCCATTTCTGTAAAAGATTTAACTGGTGACTTTGGTTTAACTGGTGACTTTGGTTTAACTGGTGACTTTGGTTTAACTGGTGACTTTGGTTTAACTGGTGACTTTGTATCTTCGATATCTTCAAGAATATCTTCAATTATTTCTGGTATTTTTTTACTCTTTGATGATAAATAATCTTTAATTCTAATACAAATCTGTTTAGATGTTCCACGTGTATCAAGATTATATTTATCAGCAAAAGCTATAATTTTCTTCTTTAAATACGAGGGTTTATCTCCACATTTTTTTTCATCAAATTCTGTATCATCCTTCTTACTTCTTATTATCTTTGGTTTTTCATCTCTCTCTTCACTCTCCTGTACAATTATTGGTTTCTTTTTTCTGGATGAAGCCTTCGAACTTCTCTTCTTAGGTTTTTTAACCACAATAATTTCCTCTTCATCCTGTTCACTCTCCTCTTCACTTTGGTCACTTTGGTCACTTTGGTCAACAATGATTGGTTTCTTTCGGTGTTTCAATGATTTTCCTACTTCAACTACTTCTAATTCTCTACACTTTGATTTTGCGACAAGTCTTTCACAAATATCTCGTTTCTTGTCACCCTTTTTAATAGGAACTTTATTATCTTTAGCAAATTTTTCTAATTCATATTTACTATACGAAGGAATGTCTCCTTCGCATTTTTTATGATCAAAAGGAGCGTCTTTAATCTTTTTAGGAAGATCGCACGAAAATTTATCTTGTAGACGATCGCATAATTCTCCTTTTGTTCCAGAAACTTTTAGACCGTATTTCTTACAAAATTCTTTTAGTTGTACAATAGTATAAGATGAACATTGTAATACATCGAAATCATCTTTCTTAGAACTACTTGGACTACTTGGACTACTTGGACCGCTTGGGATTATTAAATGTTTTTTTATTCTGTCACATATCTTATCTTTTGTTCCAGAATAAGGTAACTTTAATTTTTGCGCAAATTCTACAAGTTCATCTTTGGAATAAGATAAACAATATTCAGGATCAAAACTTGATTTAGTAATTGTCATCTGGTCACTTTGGTCTTTATCTTGATAAAAGATTTTGTTATTAAATATTTTAAAAAGAACTTTTCTTAAAATTTTAAAATCTGAAATAAAAGAATCTTTTATTTCAGATTAGCACCGGTTACCAACACCTTAAAGGTTTAAAGTAAATAAATAAGTTTATATTAATAGATGGTTGTAAAATTAAAAACAAGACGATTTATTGTTAAAAAAAACGAGGGGTACGGAGTTCCTTCAAAAGGTTTAATTAAATCATGGACTGTTGTTCAGAAGGATTTAAAATTTATTCCATTTCTAGTAATTGACGACTATCTAATTAGAGGTGTTCCGAGAAAAGATAGATTAAAAATAGATATCGAAGAGATTAGGACATTTATTAGATCTCCAGATAGAGATCCTGACGAATACAATCTTGATAACTTTGAATCTATTGCTTACATAAATCAATTATACGCATTAGAGTTTTATAAAACTCTTACAAATGAACAACTCTTTTCTTCCTTATTTACAAGAGACTATAAAAAGGTTCAAATTTCATTCGGAAAAAATGGACCAGATGAAGTAGAAATTGAAGAGGAATATTGGGATAGAAATAATTCAACAGAAATAACCTCAAGTGAAACCGACTTGGAAATTCAAAAAGAAATCGAAGAAAATGGAATTCAACCTGTATATAAGACTTGCGTTAGTTTGTGTTAGGTTTGAAAAGGTAAATTTATTTTAAATTTTTAATTTAAAATAAAGTGTTAGAATCTTCAACACGTTTAGTCTATTTTACGTTATCACTATTACTCACTATCATTCAACTATCGCTATCACTATCGCTATCTAGAATGATTTCAGCTCTCTTTGGAAGTCTTTTACGTTTTACAACATTTTTAAGATTTTTCACTGATGGTTTAGGATACCCTTTTATCGTCTTCATCTCTGTCTTTTCATGATTTAAACAGTGTTCGTCTTCAAAGGTAATATCTGGAGAGAAAATACTTTTTATCTTTTCAAGAGTTTCCCATTTACACATTCTCAGATTGTATTGAGTGTTAACAAAGTTTTTTACTCCAAGACCTACAAATAAGAGCTCATCAAGAGGTTTGATCAGTTGTTTTTCTAAATAATACAAATAATCTACTCGAAGAAATTGTCGCCACTGAGAGAAATAATCCAAATCCTCAACTTTATCTCCTTGTGCAAAATTCTTCTCTCCTATACATCTTGTTGTAAAAATATATTCTACACGAGCTCCGACGGGAACTTCTATTCCTCTTGCTCTCATTTTATAAGCAAGTTGAACGTGTGCAGGAAGTGTTTTGTTTTTATACTCAGCACGAGCCATCGCCTTTGTAATAACAAAGCTTTTAAACCCAAACGATCTTTGAAATAGGGTATTGATTCCGTCAACTACGTCTGTTAAAATTGTCGATTCAGGTACATCATCTAATAACGATTCTGACGCTTTTAGGTACATTTTTCTTGCAAATTCACAATTATCTCTTCTTGAAAGCATAACTCCCTTTTTAATAAATTCAATAATCTCTCCTTTTTTATTTGCTACTCGTGTCATATATCTCTTCTTTGTAAGGATGATATACTTTTCATAAATTTTCTCAAATTCAAGCTTCATTGGTTTGGGGAAAAATTGCTGAATCTCATCAACAATTCTTTCTGCAAGTTCAACTGCTTCCTCATTATTTTTTAGATGAGGGAAATATATATGAGAAGAATCTGTATCACCATAGACTGTCACTCCACCATATTTTTCAGGAATATATGTGGATATAAATTCAATCGAACGTCTTCCCTTGTAAGTGATACTACTCGCTCCTGGAAGAAGAGGAAGATACCCTTTTTTAACTCCCATAGCGCCATACATTGAATTTGCACAAACCTTGTATGAAGCTTGACGTTTATCCAAAATATGATTAGAGGTTTCAAGAGATTCAATTCTAGAAATAATTTCTAAACATTCATCCACTTTAATTTGAGTTTCCACCTTTTCCAAATCACAAAAAAGATCCTTTTCTCTCTTCTCAAACTCCTCTAAAAAATCTTTGATATTTTTAAAATCCTCACTTGTTCCATTTACAGCACCGACCAACTTCGTGACAAGTGTTCTCATCTCTGTTGTATTTTTCTTTATTTGAGCACGAGTATCTCGACGCCGAGAAATAAGACTCTCCAATAAAATAGGAACTACTCCTTTTCCTCCAGCTTCAGCCTTCATGAATCTATAATATCGTTGACCGCAAATAACTTTCATAGCCTTTGATTTACTAAATTCTCCGTTTTTTAGTCTACGTCTATTCTCATCATGTTTACAATTTGAATGATCAGCCCAACAAAACACGTGACAATCCTCGTCTGGAATTTCACTCTTGTCTTTGAAAATACATACAAGAGTATGGGGGTACTTTTCTTTCATTGTCTCTACACGTGTTTGAAGTTCGCTTCTATTTCTAACATTACTCCATTCCTCACGGTTATTTTGAGGATTAAACATATCAATATAGCTTACTTTTGTAAAACAAGGAAAATGATGCCAGTGAGAGAGATATTCTTCCGTGTCGTAAGTGTCAACAAGGTACATCTCTCCTTCAGGAACAAGAGTTGAGTAATCAATGTTGTGTGACATCATAATACTAGGGTAAAGACTTGCGAAATCAAAAGATATAACTTTTTTGTATTTACCAGGAACAGGTGTCAGGACAATTGCGCCCATGTATTCATCCCCTTCTTTTATGGTATATCCATTTGAAATGATTACGTAATTATTATACATACAATATTCCATAACTTGGGAGAACATCTGAATTTGTGTTCCTTGAGAAAAAAGAGAGAAAATAGGTACATGGGCGGTTTTAGACATTTCACAAAGACCAAACCATGTTTGCATTTTTTCATACAATAAAAGAGTAGCATATGCATCTTGGACACAGTACTTTCCAACCTCTCCAAGACTAGAAGGGGTGAATTCACGATAACATCTGAAAATATCTCTAGCTGTTAAGGGATCCTTTGAAGGAAGGTTGAAATACTCCAACACCGTAGACAATCTGTGATTGGTTAATTTTTCCCCACTCCTTTTTATAATAGGTAAAAGATCTAGAAATAAAATTCCTTCAGCGTCAAGATACACAAGTTTTTGAGCATTAAACGCCTTACTCTCAAACTGAGGAGCTACTTCCTTTGCGGATTTTCCCTGTAACTTACCCATGAGACTGAATTCTGTAAAACATTTAGTATATTTTGCTCGACTGATCATGTATTGAAAATCCCAACCAAGAATGTTATACCCAATCACTACGTTGAATTTTTCTTCTCTAATAAAATCGGTTAATGCGACAAGAAGATCAGCCTCGGTTTTAAATGTTCTCAATTCAACCTCTTGTCCAACTATATTATGATCTGGATTTCCTAGGGAGAAGAGATATTTTCGCCTCTTCTTTTGTAAAAGAGATGCGAATCCTATTTGAAAAACTTTATCATTTGGTCTACTTGCGTCTGGCATGGCTGATGTAATAGTAGAATTCGCCTCTATATCAAAAGAGATTACACGTGGTTCAAGAATATCTGACGATTCTAGAGGATACAGATTTTCGTACGAACAAGAAATTTCATATTCACAATTACTCTCTCTTTCATATTCTGGGATTGAAATACCCTTTACACGAATCATACCAGCCGAAGGAAGTTTTTTTGAGGCTTGAAGTTTTAAGACAGGACTTACACCTCTTTCATTTTCATGAAGAGAAAACTTCATCACTCCAAGTCCGGGAATTTCAATGTCCTTTTTCATAGAGTAGGAGAAACTTTGTAAGGCAGCAGTTGAACGAAATGCGAAAAAGAGAAAGGGAAATTGACGATCTGTATATTTCGGAGTCTTGACGATTTTATCATTTTCTACTCTTTGATCTCTTTGATCTCTTTGATCTCTTTGATCTCGTTTGTTTTTCCAAGCATAATAAAGCTTTCGTCTGTACACGAATTGTCGTTTTACAGGTTGAAATAATTTTTGATTTAGGGTAGAGAGACGATTTGAAACCAAATCTATTCTTGATTCTGTCCAATCCATTTCTGAAGGAAGTTCTATGTAACAGTAAGGAGTAAAGTCGTCTATTCTAACATAAACTGTTTTATTATCCCTTGTAATTCCATATGATCTAATGAGTGTAGAATCGTTGTCTTCCTCAACACTCCATTGGTAGACAAAGAAGTCCATTTCTCCGTTTGACTTCTTTATATTTTCAACTCTCCGAACAGACATTTTAACAGGTCTTTAAATGTTTTTAAGAGAGGATATTGTTTATAATTATTTTATCTTTTTAGAAATCATTTTAATTCTTCCAAATAGATAGTATAATAGATGAGTTGTAAATTAGAAATATTTAAATATTTCCTGTAAATAAAGAAATGAATACTGTTTTAGACTATTACAAAGAATACATGCCTGATTCTTCTGTTCAGAGAATTTCGCAAAACGACTTTACGGCGTGTGGATCGTTAAAGTCTAGATTTTCAACTGGGATTTCAGTTGTTTTTTTCTATGTTCCTATTTGTAGATTTTGTCAAGAATTTGCTCCAGAACTCTCTAACTTTTCAGACAATTATGCTTCAAAGCTAAATTCACGAGTTCTAGCTGTAGATTTGTCAACTGTTGAAAATAAACGTCTTGTCTCTCTTTCATCCAATTTTTCTTACACTCTTGGACAGGTTTATCCAACAGTTATAATATTTTACAATGGAAATCCCTGTTCATCCTACACTGGTCCTCGTCAAGCAAAGTATCTTGCAGAATTTATTTCTCGACAAAGTCCAAAGGAATGTGAATTTAAATTTGTACCTTGTGAATAAACAGTAGTGAATAAACAGTAGTGAATAAACAGTAGTGAATAAACAGTAGTGAATAAACAGTAGTGAATAAAGGGATAGTTTTGTGTGTATTTTTATTAATTGAATAAAAATATTCAATTAATAAAGTTTATCAAAAATCACATATACATGTAAAACAACACACTTAGATAAAACAGAGAAATACAAATAAACTGAGAGATAAGAGGTTTAAAATTTCTAAATAATCCATAACACAACCATATGAGTGAAGTCAGAAATGATATAATGATTATCTCCTTTATCAACTTTCTCTCTATAATGAAAGAGCATAAATAGAGTCTACATACTATAAATACGAGAGGAATAACTACCGAGAAGAATCCAGAAATTTCTAGAATCGGCAACATCTATTATCTGATATAAAGAGTTTAATTATTTACTTAAATAGTTGAAGAGAAATAATAATAAATGAGTTATCTTATCAAAATAAAAACCAAAGACGGATATGCGTTCAAAGTACTCGTTGAACTAATTCAAAAGTACTTAAAAGATGCATGTTTCGTCATTGATAAAAAGGGAATAACCCTAACAGGAATAGATAGTAAAACTACAAAACTTATTTACGTTGATCTTCCTCATACTAATTTTACAAAGTACAAGTGTGGAGATCAAGCCTTTTATTTTGGTGTAAATATGGTACATTTTTACCGTATGCTTAAATCTATCAAGAAAAAGGATACTCTAGTTCTTTTTGTAAAAACCGAAGATCCTCTCAAACTCTATATTCAAAAGAATCAAGTAGGAGAGGATGATGGTAAAGCGACAGTTCACAATATAAATATCGTAACTCAAGTCCGACCTAATCCCATCGATCTTCCCTGTAATTATGGTGACCCTATCATCTCTACATCAAAGGAGTTTCAAAAACTAAAGAGTCTTAATCGTATTTCAAAGACCATGACTGTCACATGTAAAAAGGGTCGAATTGAATTCTTCTGTGACAAAGAGGAGGTTTACTCTGGGTGTGTTCCTTTTGGAGATGTAGATTCAGATGATGATAACAGGAATGAAGATAGGGATGAATACGCAGTTGATGAGTATAAACAAAGCTTTGACTCGGAAAATATTATTGATCTTGTTAAATTGGGAGGAACGTCTAATAATATCCAAATATATCCATCACCCGATCTTCCTCTTCGTTTTAAGATGAATGCTGGACCATTGGGAAATGTGGATGTATACATCAAATCACGAGAAACAATTGATGAGGAGAGAGACGAAGAATTAAATTGTGAAAATATCTCATTAAGTGATATGTCAATGTAACGCCATAGACAATTCTTTGTCGGACTTAATCGCTTTCATAATAACAGTGTCTGTAATTTTTTCTCCTCGTCCTATCATATTTCCAGACATTTCTAAAATTTCAGCGAGAAGATATTCAATAACTGCATGTCGTGAAAATCGGTCACTATCTCTTTTAGAGAATCTATCTAATTCGGAAAGAGCATGTTTTAGTAATAAACCTGATAAAATATCTTTCATCTTTGATTCGATACTTGAAATTTTCTTTTCATCTGGATACTTTCCAATATCAAACTTTGAAATTAGAGGGTCTAATAGATGTTTTATAGTTGAAACTCCAGACAAAGATATTTTCATTCCTGGATGCATTTCTTGTAAAGTATACTCAATTAGAGTTTTAGGGACAGAATTAAAAGAACTTTTAGCAAAGCGACCCTTTGGTGAACGAGAAGCCTTTGGTGAACGAGAAGCCTTTGGTGAACGAGAAGCCTTTGGTGACCTATACCTCCCAGATACTTTTATTCCCAATTCTGATAGATATTTCTTACAAGATTTAACCTTTTCTGGAACTGTCATAGTGTTATCTTATCTAAATAATAAATAAAACTATTTATTATTTTAGTAGAATCGTAATTTATATATTCCCGAAAATTGATGACGAAATGATGTTAAATAGATGAATGTAAATAAATTTTTTAACAAATAATAAATATACTGATATAGTATTGATGTCGTCAACTTTAAGAAACGCATTTCTTTTTTAAATATTGTGTTATTTTTATCATTATGAGTCAATGAATGTATTTAAACCGGAAAGACCCGTATAATAGTCGGTGAAGTCGTTTCCTTAATACTCAAATAATCTCAACAAAGATAAACTCACATATTACTAAGACTTTTCTTAGTAGATTACATCAATCTCCGTCTTTTTATTTATTTTCTTTTGTCTCTTTTAAAAGAAAGAATGGGTAGCAGGTTTAACTTTAAAAACGTATCTCATCTAACAAGTATGAACTTTTCTCCGACTGGATCTCTTCTCTCAAAAGATAAAATTATAGAGAAGATACGAAATTCTGATGAAAAACACGAAATTAAAAATAAACTTATAGAAAAACAAGAAAAAATTTCAGATTTTACTAGAGGAATTACGGTAATTATGTGTTACGCCTCTTGGTGTGGACATTGTCAAACTGCCAAACCAATTTATGACGCTATATGCGGATCAACAAAATGTAACACTAATACTCACTTATGCGCAATCGATTGCGCAAACGATACCGAAGGTTTAGTTACTGCATTAAACCGGGTTCTTCCAAAAATACACGAGCAAAACTTGATCACAGGATACCCAACTTTTATTAAATTTGTAAACGGAAAATTTGAAAGCCGATATGAAGGGAAAATGCAAGACATATTAGAATTTATTCTTGTATAATTTATGAATTTTAATATCATCGAGATATTAAAATAAAGGAGATGTGTAATTTATTAGTTGTATTTATTAGTTGTATTTATTAGTTGTATTTATTAGTTGTATTTATTAGTTGTATTTATTAGTTGTATTTATTAGTTGTATTTATTAGTTGTATTTATTAGTTGTATTTATTAGTTGTATTTTTCTTATTCGTCATCTTCCTCATCTACTTCTTCATCCTCTTCATCTACTTCCTCCTCTACTTCTTCATCATCTTCATCAGATAAGTGACGTTTATTAGATTCTTTCAAACGAGTCGACTCGTTTTTAGTTGTTAGAGAAACTGGGAGTCGATGTTTGAAATTAAGTCTCTTACATTGTTCCACCTCCTCAGAGGTCAAATCTACAACCCCTCCTTCTGTCTGACGCCCATAAACTTCTTTTGTAACCTTGTCAAAAACAAACTTTGTTTCGGGGTGTTCATAATTTCCGTGAGAATTTCTTTTCATAACGTATGCTGATTTCCCCTCTGTTAACTTCTTTACTACAGAAGTATCCCTTTCAGATTCTTCATTAACCTTCTTTACTGCTATACGTGAAGATTTTTTAACACTCTTGTCTACAGCTTCCTTTCCTTCTTGTTCTTTATGTTTTCGACAAAAGGTAGAATCGTCACCAGACACCTTTGCGGTACACTTTTTACCCTGATTTGCTCCTTTCTTAAACTCATATGAACAACAAGGTGTATCATCATTGTCTTCTAGGGACTTTACCTTCTTTTTAATAACAGTCTTCTTTTCTTGTTGCGGGAGCGGTGTACCTCCACACTTCAAATCAGAGGAGACATTAGAGTTCCAAAGTTCAAGAACTTCTTCATGTGACAGGTTGTATTTTGTAGAAATAGCTTGGGCAAATTCTCCCACAGCTTGGGAAATAACTGAATAAAGAGTTTTTGACAGTGAGTCCATCTTATCTTTTATCTTTTATATTCTTTGTAATATAGAATACTTCTTTTAAGCTTTTATTCATCTAACTCAATTTTAAACTTCGTTAAAAAGGCTTAAAAGAGGTGGGTACAAACTAGTCAAAAATAGATATATTTAAAGAGAGAAGAGACTGGGATGACTGGGATGACTGGGATGACTGGGATGACTGGGATGACTGGGATGACTGGGATGACTGGGATGAGTGTTCCCAGTGTATTTTTTAATATTATCAATAGATAGACTTATATATTTATAGATACTATCTGTTATTTTCCCACTATTTATAAGATTCCCAACATTCCAGTGGTTACTACCTTCACTTCCACTTGTCTTGTAAGTTGAATAAGAATTAGTGTTAGTGTTAGTGTTAGATTTAATCGGTATGGGGATAGGCATACTGGTAGAAAATCTATCTTGATAATTCTCTAATACCTGTATTCTTCCACTAATCTTTTTTGACGCATCATCAACAAGGGTTTTATAAGTTAATCTATCACCAATATATAAATCTTTTAATTGATCTTCAATAACACTATCATTCATTTCAATAGTTTCAAGCATATCTACTCCAATAGTCTCATTTTCAGTAAACCATCGGTGGTTAAAGAATTCGTCCCAAGATAGTCTGGATGAAGGGTCACGATCTAACAACGATGAGAGTAAATCGTGAATATTTCTTGTTAATCCTTCTCTTTCATTTTTTAACGGAAATTTTAATGGTTTAGAATCAATATTCTTCATCAATTCTAGAATATTTTTTGGTTTCCCAAATGGAAAATATCCATAAACAAGTTGAAACAATATTACACCAACTGACCATAGATCGGAATTGATATAAAACTTCTTTTCGTATACAATTTCCGGAGCAATATACATTGGAGTTCCACATAGAGTATTATCCATATCATCTTCATATATCTCCTTTGCAAGACCAAAGTCTCCTATTTTTAGTTCGATAGAATGGGGATCTGCACGATCAATATTTTCTTTGTAATGTACAAATATATTATGAGGTTTGATATCTCTATGATATATATTTTTTGACAATAGATATTCTAATGCGTTTTTTATCTGTATCATGTAGATCTTAACTTCTTCTTCTGTAAAATTTTCAGGAAATCCTCTATGTCGTTCTATAAAAATTTGAAATGATCCTCCATTACAGTAATCTGTAATAATATAAATACAATTGGAGTCTGTGATCACATCTCTATATCGAACTATATTAATATGATTTAATTTCTTCATTAATTCAATCTCAGTATGGATTCGTTCCATTGAATTTTTTTGTAATGAAACCTTTCTCATTTTTTTAACAGCCACAACTGAACCAGTTGAACTATGATATCCATAATATACTCTAGAAAAAGCTCCCCTTCCTATTGCTGGACGACAGTAAACATATTCTCCTATCTTAGTTGAAATTTTTGTACAATCTTTATTTGTTAGAGAAGAAGAAATATCCACATTCATAAAGGATTTATATAAATGTAAATTTATTTCTTTAGTAATTAAAAGAATGTTAAGTAGATCACCTCGTCGGCTATCACCTCGTCGGCTATCACCTCGTCGGCTATCACCTCGTCGGCTATCACCTCGTCGGCTATCACCTCGTTCTCTTCCTTCCAACAGAAAATTATATACCTTATACAAGTCCACAAATTCATTAAAAAAGTTTGATATATGGATAGAACTCTCAACTGGAAAGGTTAAAAAAGTATCATTTGGAGGAGCAGGATACGAAGATTACACTACTCATAAAGATATTGAAAGACGGGAAAGATATAGAACTCGTCATAAAAACGACAAGATACATGACCCGACTAAACCAGGATTCTGGGCGTATTGGATTTTATGGGGGAAAACAACCGATAAACAGAAAAATTTAAAAAATATATTAAAGAATTTGTAAAGAAGAGTAATAATTATTAATAAACCCCTGAAAAGTTTATTAATTAGAAAATACATTACATTGTAACATCGGTGATATTTATTTAATTGTTTTGTATTGTATTGTTTTGTTTTATTTTATTTTACCTGATATTTTATTGCGAGATTTCTTCTCCGATTCTCGACTTCCCACGCATCTGACTCTCTCTCTATTCTATTTAAATATCTGTATTCCTCATCTTTCCTGTCTTGACTATATCCTTCTCGGTATATGTATTTGTCTCCTTCTCTATATCCTTGTCTATATCCTTGTCTATATCCTTCTCCCTCTGATTCAGTCTCGCTTAAAAGATTTTGGTGTGTCTCACTGTTAACTTCTTTAAAAACGTCATTGAATTTTGGAATGGCGTCGTCGACCTCTAAACGATAAAGGTTGTATAATCCTTCCACATCCTCTAAATAGATTCCAATATCAATTAGATTTACACGTGTTGAATATCCAAACAATTTACTAAAACATGCCGAGATAGCAAAGACTTCGTCATTCCTATCTCCTCCAATATATTCTGAATTCGTAAAAATCTGAACGAGTGGCTTCTTTCTAGTATTATTTTTAGACGGGTGAAAGTTGTAGTTTTTTAAAAGTATTCGAATGTTTGGAAAAAAATAAATCATTCCATTTTTAACTACAAACGAATCGTTCGTTGTGATGAGATCGACACACCATTGAACAGAATCTTGAATATTCTTTTTTGGTATAATAAGTCTCCCCTTACCATATCCTAATTCATCTGGATACGTGATCGTCGCAATGTCCTTCTTGAAGTCTTCAACCGAAATCATCTCGTTCGTTTCACTCGTTCGTTTCACTCGTTCGTTTCACTCGTTCGTTTCACTCGTTCGTTTCACTCGTTCGTTTCACTCGTTCGTTTCACTCGTTCGTTTCACTCTTTGTAATGTAAAAATCCTATAAAAATGGGTGTAAAATTCATTTTTGTCCAGGATTGCTACGTTGTAATCTGTTTGAGAATAGCTCTGGATATTTCGCATACAACTTAAAAATAGCCTCCTCTTTACCTTTTGCTTCTACTTCAAGATCAACATGGATACCGTGGTCCTCAATAATATTAAAAAGATCATCAGGAATTTTATTAATAAAATCACTGTGATGTCCTACTTTTCCTTCTCCTTGTTCGCTGACGTGCATTAATACCTGTCTCTCTCCCCAACTTTCAATTATTTCTGGAGCCAAATCTAAAATATCTTCTTGCTTCCCATTTTGAAGAGTATCCCAGCAATCGTAATGGTGAAAGTCAAATACAACTGGAATTTTGCATGCCTGTGAAATATCTAGACAATCTCTAGTATTATATTGTCTCTCACAATTTTCAATAATTAATCTATCCTTTACTTTTCTAGGAAGATCGTCAAATCTCTCAATCCATCGTCGTTTGGTAGTGTCCTTTTCTCCATAAGTTCCTCCTCCGTGAACAATAAGAACACCGTTTTGATCAATTCCCATTCCATCTAGAATATCAGCATGATGAGAAAGATCTCTAATTGTAGATTCAAACACTTTTTCATCTTTTGCTCCAACTTGATTGTATTGTCCCGGATGCATTACTATACGATGTCCTAACGAATTAGCAAGATCTCCTGCCTGTTTTAAATCGTTTAATACAAAATCCATACTATAAGAGTCAATTTCCTTGTCTGTAAAGTGAGGAAGAAGATCGCTCCCGACTCTAAAACATCTAATACCGTTATCTCTGTTCCATTCAATAAGAGTTTTTATATCTTTTACATTTTGCAATCCTCTCTCATGTGCGAGTTCAAGAGAAAAGTTTTTACGAATACAAGTTCTCCCTGCAAAAATAGGGGGCTTTTTCTTTCTCAAGGTATTGTTTATACAACATAACCCAAGACTTATCTTTCCTCGAAGTTCTTCCCAATCTCTCTCAAAAATAATGTTGGCTGTCATATTGAAAATTTGTGGAGAGATATGGTCTTTTGTACAATTTATCACTTTTTATGACTATTTACACTTTATCTCTATTATTTACACTTTATCTCTATTTGCAATTACTAATCATTTCATACCAAGTATCAGGGTGTGTTAGTGTGTATTATTAATTTAAATGAGACTAAGTAAAAATTTAGTCTGATATTTATAAGAAGTCATGGGTGTTATTATGTATATCGTCAATAATCAATACTTCTTCATTTAAGTCGTGAGGTTCCAATAATTTATCTAATTCATTTCTTGGTAATATTAATAATTTACATAGAGAGTCATAATCACCGTATGATATTATATATTTATCATCATCCTTAAAGTCGTCCTTATTAAAACTTCCACCAATTCTTTCTAAACCAACAGGAAACGTCTGTACAAATGTAGAGCTACCTGGATGAACTATTTTTCCATATTTATATTCTATTTTGTCGATTGTATTTTGTATTGTTTTTTGTTTTTCTGTATCACTATATTCTGGTATTAATAAATCAAAATAGTAAAAAAACCATAAATATATATATCCCCCATAATGTTCGTTTAATTTTCGTTGAGGATTATGGCCTTTTGGTATATCTAAATGTTTATATATAAATTTACTAAACCAAGTGTTCCAATCAGTTTTTGTTATCTGGAGTAAAGAACTTGTATTAAATTTTAAATGACCAACCCCAATATATCTTAAATATTTTACACCTTTTATATTTATTTTTCTATAAGGAATAGATTGGGTGGTTGGACTTAGATATATAATAGTGAATAAGTCTACATCTTTATCATTAGCAACTTTAATTTTCAAACCATCTAAGAAAGGAATTTTGTCGGGGGTTATAGGTTTGAAAGAATTAGAAATAATACAATCCGAAGATAACTCAGAATTATTAATCCTTTTAATCCAGAAGGTACTCGCCCCTAATTGTGAATTAGTTTTAAGTTGTTTAGGTTGATTAAAAACTAATGAATATGTCATATACAACTGTCCTTGAAAAAACCAGATAGACCAATTTTTTTCAAAATCTTGAAAATCAATACCGCAAATATACCCTCTAGGGTATACTGTTAGTTCTAAAGTTCTATAATCCATTTTTAAAAAAGAATATCCTATTTTTGCTTTACCAGTATCCCACGTGTTATAATAAAGTATGAATGTATTATTTCCAGCCTTAATTATTCTGGAATCATTAACTGATGTTGTAGGACCATGAAGATAAGATTGATATCCAATAAAATAATCTATACCATCATTCTTTCTAGTTGTAATTTTTATTTTGTTTATATTCTTATATACCTTACAATTAGATTTAGATATTTGTAATAAAGCAAAACCAGTTCCGTCATAATCTCCTTTCCATGGATGTATTCCATCACCACTAGTCCAAGGATGGTTTAAATTACGTTGTAGTTCTCCTACACTATTCGTTGAATTAATATTATACGTATCATCATCAATGTTTTTATTTCTACCAAATATCCTATAACAACATAAATAAAGGTCGTCTCTATAATGACAAATACCTGGATTGAATTTTATTGTTTTGTGTTGGTGATAACTTAAATCAGATGTGAAATCATGAATGAAATAATCTTTTATATTTTTTCCCATAATTATAATATAAAAGATATAAAAGATAATTATTTTTGGTAACATACATAATTATCAACGAAAGAAAATGGTGGATTTACATTCTTAAATTTATCCTTTGCTTGAATATCTAAAGGAGAAAAATTAGCAAGAAGTAATGAACGTTTTTTATCTGTTTTATTTATTCCTGAAGAATGCCATAATGATGAAAAATACATAATTACAGTACCTGGAGGAACTGTTAAACATTCGTAATGTTTTGGTACAACTTTTGGAAATCTCCTGTATTGATGGGAACCTTTAACGAACAGTGTAGAACCATTATCGGGTGTAAATTCATCAATAGTTATATTTACTTGTACACCAAGAACTCTGCTTAAATCATATGGCTCTTGTAAATTGTGATATGGATAATCTGTATGCCAAGAAATATCATTATTATCTTTTGTAAGTGTATTTGACGAATATGTAGATAGATGGAATTTATTACCAAATATCTTTCTCAATAACATTATAATATTACTATCATCTAATAATTGAGATGTATACGATATCTCCTTACCGAATAGATTAGAAATTCGTTTGTGAGGAGAGTTATGGAGATATTCTCTTGTTTTATTTATAATATCCATTTTATTTTCCGATAATTTAAAATAAACTATACCATCGGCTAATAATTTTTCGTATAAATCTGATGGATAAAATAACTTTAATGGTTCATCGTATATTCCTCTTGAAATCCTTGGTTTAAAATATAACAGACCACTACTTTTAGACATACATTCCCCAATTGATAAAACATAGTTATCCTTACATATATTCATATCCTTGATATAGAAAATTGTAGAGTCATCTACGTTATCGACAAATGATATAGAATTGTTCGCGAATGGATATGATGACATATATTTTCCAAACAATTTTACCCTCACTAACTGTAGTGTATCAACTGTACATATATTAATTATATCTATTGATACCGGGTTTTTATCTTGTTCTAATGAACCATCAATATTTAAGATTTTATCGTGATATCTCAACAAGTAATTAGATTTAAGCATTTTATATGAATAACGATGAACGATGAATGAATAACGATGAACGATGAATGAATAACGATGAATGAATAACGATGAACGATAATTATATTTTACTGAGTAGTAATATCTATAAGAATAATAACCAATATCATTTTTATTTAATTGCTGAGTATTCAAGATAAAAGATTAATAGACACATAGACAGTTTTTACAGTCTTTTTTAAATAAACTTTACAAAAGATATATGTCATCCTTTGTTTTATTGTGCTGTTTAGTTATTTTGTGTCTTTTTTGGAAAATTTATTTTAGTCTTTCTTGTAAACATATCGTCTACGATCCATCTATTACTCACCCAGCGTATCTATAAAAGTCCGATTATTATCTGAATTCTTTAGTTATTTTAGGAACAAAAGGAACAAAAGGAACAAAAGGAACAAAAGGAACAAAAGGAACAAAAGTATTACTTTAATAACTGTTCTACATATTTTCCACTCATTATTCCTACTAATGATCCCACTATCGCCCCTACTATTGTCTGATTTATTGTATGTCTATTTGATAACACTCTCTGTGAAGCTGTCAATATTATTAATAAAACCCCTATCAATAATACTTTTATTGATGGATTTAACATATACAAAAATAATATAGAAAAAGATACAGACTGTGTATGAGCAGATGGCATTCCGTATCTATCTGGATAAAATAACATATTAAATACATTCACTATTTCTTTCGGTCTTCTATGTTTAAAAATTATCTTCAATATACTATTCAATACCAAATTCAAGGCAAATAACAATATAAATAATTTTATATAAATATCTTTTTTCTTATATCCCTTCTTATACAAATAATAGATCGTATAAGAAAATACTATTACTGGCATCATTATTCCTAAAGATTCTACGATTTCTTTCATCCCCATATAATTTATTTGGTTAATTATTTAGTTGGAAGATATAATTATATCAAAATTAATATTCGTTACACGTATCATTGTTATTCAAATGATAATTGATATGTTAAATATTAAAGATTTATTATTTTCAATAATAAATGTCTAGACGATCTTTATCTGTATCTACAACAACTCCTCATCGAACAAGTAAGCGTCACTCGTCTCCGGCTCGTTCCCCTGCGGATCGTTCTCCTGCGGCTCGTTCTCCTGCGGCTCGTTCCCCGAAAAGATCAATTAAAAACTCCTCCATTACCGAAGAAAAGTTAGAAGATCTTCTACGGGAATGGTCGAAGGTCAAAAGACAAATTTCTGAACTCGAAGGAAGAGAAAAATCTATAAAGCAATTAGTTGTTGATATAATGAAAGAAGAGGGTGTAGATTCATTATATACAGACAATTATGGAGTTGTTAAGAGAATTCAAAAGAGATTATCTGTATCACAAAGGGATTTACCTGATGATATTTGGAACAGATACGCAAAGACTTCAGAATTTCCAGTATTTTATCTTAAAAGAGTGTGAGTCAAGACTAATTTTAAACGATTAATTTTAATTTTTACAATTAAAATTAAATATTGTGCACTATATATCTTTTTCATTAGTTTCATTACTTTCATTAGTCTCTGTATCTTTTCATTATATGAGACAGAGCTGATTCATCTTCTTCTCGTTGTTTACATGTTTTTGAAAGATCTGATCCTGTTTGACTTGAAACAGGATGTGAATTTGTAAGACTATTTACTCTATAGATTTTATATTTGTTAACAACTTTAATTCTATACTTAGTCTCGACATATTTTTTAAAAGCCTTTATCTGTGAGTTGTTTAGATTTTTAAAATTCTTGTAAGAAAACAAGGAGAAACTACGAGAAAACATGATGTGTAATTAGATAATAATAATAGTATAAAGTATCCTAGGTTTACCTAACTGTTTCTTTTACTAAATAAAATCGTTTTTATTTACTCGTCTGTATCTTCGTCGACAGTCTCATCTTCCGTATCTTCGGTCTTTACAAAATGAGGTTGAATGTATTGTTGAAGACGGAAGTAGGTGAGTGGAGCAGGCTTACCAGTTTTCTTATCAGTAGGAGGAGTTGCTGGATCATAATTGAGAAGAGTCTTCAACTTATCATCTACAAGAATTTGTCGACGATCTTCAGAGTTTTGAAGGTTGTTTTCGCGAATATACTTGCAAATAAACTTTGTCACATCAACTCGTGAACAAAGTTTAGACGCATCCCAACCAGTAAATGTAGCCATAGCTGGAGTGATACCAACTGGCTTCATAAATCCGGATGTAGAGGAACGAACACGGTTTGTCTTTGGTTTAATCTTCAATACTCGGAGAGAATCAGAGTGAATGACCTTTACAAGCTTGTTTAATGAACGAAGAAACTTTACACCCTTTACCTTTTCGCTACTTCCACGAAGCTTCTCGATTTCATCCTCTATACGCTTTTGTAACAGAGTAAAATCTTCCTCTAGAGAGTCACGAGTAACAACGCGACGAGATCTAGCCTTCTTATCGGAAGGATCGTCCTTCTTAACATCCTTGTCAGAAGTCTTCTTTGAAGCCTTTACATGAACAGTTGGAGCGACATCTTGAACGACTGGAGGAGCTACTTCTGACTTAGTTGTCTTTTTTGAGACAGTTTTCTTTACAACAGGCTTCTTAGTTGATTGCTTTGTAGACATTCTTGTTTGTATACAGTTTATAACTAAAAGACTTTCTTTTAAGCCTTTATATTTGATTTTGTAATTTTTTTAGGGTAATTGAGCCTTTAAAATACTACTTTAAATAGGTAAGGTGACTAAAGGTTTATTTTTTATTCTTTATACAATAAAAAATATTTATTGTATTTTATACAAACGTCCATTATCATCATGAGAAACCTCTCAGTTTCAAGTATATCTGATAAACAATTATGTGAATTAATTTTACGTCTATCCCTCAGGAACATGTAGAAACTTTTGTAAAATGTCTCGTGGATAGTGTTAATAAAATATTTAATGTTAACAGGGAAATGCCGATAACAAATGTTTTATAAGTAGGTATAAAGTAGGCATAAATTATTTTTCTTACATTTTATATCAATAAATTTGATATAAAATTAGTTTCACTCGTTCGTTTCACTCGTTCGTTTCACTCGTTCGTTTCACTCGTTCGTTTCACTCGTTCGTTTCACTCGTTCGTTTCACTCGTTCGTTTCACTCGTTCGTTTCACTCGTTCGTTTCACTCG
>Ga0247843_1001494_pt1 | contig 47100 bp, 33 predicted proteins | sample LaCruzMarch2017__FD_192420 | JGI IMG/M metagenome (GOLD analysis project Ga0247843, IMG submission 192420) | Freshwater microbial communities from meromictic Lake La Cruz, Castile-La Mancha, Spain - LaCruzMarch2017_8m | ecosystem: Environmental > Aquatic > Freshwater > Lake | place: Spain...
CCGCTGCCTGAGCGGCCCCCACCAGTGAAAGCGTTGGTTGAGCATGAGGCTGCTTTTATGCCTCATACCCCAAGCGGGTACAACTGGATTTTTGACCCAGTCCGAGGTTTTAAAACACTGCCTAGCAATCCAATGAAGAAGACCGTCGCGCGAACCGCTCCACCTAGGAGATCGCCGACGGCACCAAGCGAGCGTTCGGGTGAACCTGACCTATCTCGTTATTCAGTAGCAAACACCGCCCCCCTGGACGCTCGTCGAACGCACAAACAACTTGAGCGAAGTGGTAGCAGTGAGCACAATACTTGCCGATAAGCCAATTGTGGCGTTTACGCGGAGTGATCCGTGGCTAGCGTACCCTTCTCTTACGGCCAGCGCAGAGGTTCAATGAGTGCGGGTGCAATTTCCAGCAACTCAAGAACCAGGCTCAACTCGATCCCGCTGAGCGCGAAATGCGCGGCCTGGAGACAGGAATATTGACGGATGATCGCCAACTCCGCGAATATCCAGATCATCATGCCGAATCCAGCCACTGCCGACAGCAGGATTGCCGCGCGCCGCTTCGCCAGCAGCGCCACCGCAGCGCTCAGTTGGGTGCCGCCGACGGACCCCGCCAAGGATCAGGCCAGGTAGGAGGTAGGAGGAGAACGGGCTGCCGACCTGATGCTCCACAGGGGACGCCTACGCCGTTGCACGCAATCGCGAGGAAAGCACCAAGGAAAGCGGACAGTGCGCCCAAATACCGCCAGTGTGGCGAGAGTCCCGAAGACCGTGTTATTAGAGAATGCGAGGCATGGAGAATAGAATCAGGGTGGGTTCGATGTGAAACGCCGCACCTAGCAGCGTGCCCAGCGGACGAGTGAGAAAAGGACGCCCGCCACGTAAAGGATGCCGAAGATGACCTTGTTGCGACGTGCCAGCCATTCAGGCAAGTAGAAGTCGAAGTTTGCGCGGCGCTCGGCGGTATAGCGCGCAGCGGCCGATGTGAGCGGACACTGCCAGGCGTTGAGGAAAAGCACAAGCACCTCAATGGCTACAAGGCCAATCAGAAAAGCCGCGACCTCATACGCCGCCACTGTGGCAGCGACGGGTATGGCGAGGATAAAGGCCGCGAAGAAACCCCACACGCAAGTATGGAGGAAATTGACCTCCTGGGGCGAAGTTGAGGCGGAAAGGGACATGATGTGTCGCTACAACACGGTGTCTGCGGTGCTTTGTCAGACATCTCTCAAAACGAAGAATATCCATGGCGCGACCATGAGCCAAAGCAGAAAGAGCACCCACACGCGCCCCTTGCGCAAGTTGTAGTCGGCCAGCACCTTGGCCAGCTGGCGCTTCCGCAGCACCAGCCCCATGAAACATTCGAAGGCGACCGTGAGGCACAGCCAGACACCGCCCACGGCAAGGGCTGAGCTGCTGGAAGGCGGAGGCCAGGCATGGATGACGAACCCGATGAACAAGCCCATGAGCACTGCACCGATGAGTGTCGAAAGCTGATGAGCGCGAAGCTCTGGCAGCACCTTGCCGAACGTCATTTCGCGAAGGGCACCGTTGCCGATCGCAATGACCAGCATGACGAACCAGAGAAGGATGTAACGGAGCATCAAAGATTCCTACTTTGCTCACAGATCAGACTAAGGCGAGCGAAATGCGATGATGACACGACAACTGCCATACGACCCGTTGCTAGCATCCGTTATGTTCAACGAGTTCGCCAAGCTCAAGAGGTCTGCCAATAACTACACCATTATGATCGCCCCCATCACGGCGAAACTGGAGACTTATAGGCTCAGTGAGTTCCATCAGGTAATCTGAAAAAAGTTTTATATTCCTACTAGACAAGGGTGATTTAATGTTGTATTAAATCCTACTCGCACAGTATGAGTTATCGTGAGGTCTTCCCGTCCAGCGGTAAATGCCCATCCCTTCCCGGGAAGGCTGCTATATCTATGCTTCCTTCGCGGGAAGCCTTTTCAGTCCATGTCCTAACGACCCTGACAACGGAGGTTGGATACCAAAACAACGCGTCTGCACATACCTCATCATAAGTGTCCTGCGGCACATCCTCCTAAACAACCATCTATGAAACTTCATCGAACGTTCTTGCTATCGCTCAGCGCCACCGCGCTGCTGGCGGTGCAGTCAGCAGTTGCCGCCACCGTCACGGTGCCCGACAACGGCGACATCTTCCTCGGCGTCCGGGCCTCCGGCGGCCAGGGCTCAGGTGTCTCTCTCCTCGTCAATGTCGGAGACGACACCACTTTCCGCAACGCCACGGGTGGCAGCACCCTTCCGCTTTCGAATGTGGGCACGGAACTCTCCACCGCCTTTGGGGCCAACTGGAGCGCGCGCAGCGATCTGACCTGGGCGTTCTTTGGCGCGCGAAACCAGACGAACCCTGTCGTCTATGGCACTCGTTCACAGTCTCCGGTCGGGCTCCCTGCATCGTCGTATCCGGCGCAGGACCTCAGCCAGCGCACGGCCACGAAGAATCAGATCATCAGCGTCGTCGATGCGTACGCGCTGCTGGATCAGTTCAATGGCAATGCCAATGGAGCGCTGCAAACCAATGCACTGAACAGCGGCAGCTACAGCTTCCAGGTCGGCAGTGCCGGCACCTCGGACTTTGGTAGCCTCAGCCAGTGGGTCAGCATTGAGGGTGACTTCAGCGCAGGTGCCAGCGGCACGGTGCTGGACTTCTTCCGCTATGCAGGCAGCACCACCGTTCCCGCCACCGAGCGTCTGGGTTCCTTTGAAATCAGCAGCGCTGGAGCCCTGAGCTTCTCTCGCTCCCTCGCCCCTGGCGTCGCGGGCATCAAGCTCGCGCAGTCCACCTTCTCGGTGGACGAGGACGCAGGCACCGTGACTCTGACTTTCCGCCGCACGGATGATGTCAGCGCCGCTGTCTCGGCCACCTTCAGCACGAGCAATGGCAGCGCCACCAGTGGCATCGATTTCACTGCACAGACCAATGTGACCGTGAACTTTGCCACCGGAGAATTCCAGAAAACCGTCACCGTTCCGATCATCGACCGCGCGGGCATCTCGCTTTCACGTGACTTCACCGTGACTTTGGCAAGCCCCTCCGTCGGCTCAGAACTCGTGTCGCCTTCCTCGGCCACCGTCACGATCAACGACACCGACAGCGAGGTGCAATTTGCCTCTGCCACAGCTGAACTTCGTGCGCTCGACGTGCTCAATCAGCCAAACACGGTCGAACTGACCGTGAATCGCAGCGGTGACCTCACGGACGCAGCCTCCGTCAATGCCAGCATCACTGGAGGTAGCCTGACCAACGGCACCCACTTCACCTTCACCAGCCCGACTCCGGTCAGCTTCATCGCAGGCGACGCCACGGAGACCCTCAGCATCCCGCTGAGCGCCATTCCGCTGAATGCCCTGCCAGGCACGATCATCGTCACACTCAGCAATCCAACGAGCACCAGCCTCGGCACCACCGCCTCCAGCACCGTCACCGTCCTGCCAAACAGCGGTGAGATCGCCTTTGATGATGGTGCGCCTAGCATCAACGCCGTCAATGTGACCGGCAGTCCGAACCTCGTCACGGTGAACCTGACACGCTCAAACGGCACCGTCGGTCCGGCCTCAGTCAATGTCACCGTCACAGGCGGCACCCTGATCAGCGGCACCCATTTCGTGGCTCTCGCCAATCCGACCACGGTCACCTTTGCGAATGGTTCTGACACGGCCAGCTTCACGATCCAGCTCAATGCCATCGCTTCCAGCCTGCTGACCAGCGGTGCGACGATTCAGCTAGGCCTGAGCAGTCCGACAAACTCGGCCATCCTCGGTGCCACCAGCACGAGCACTCTCACCGTCTTTGGCACCCCCGGTTCCATCGCCATCAGCGCTGGCAGCTTCAATGTCCTGGAAGACGTCGGCATCTTCCATCTGCCACTTGTCCGCACGGGTGGCACCAGCGGGGCAGTTTCGGTGAGTGTCTCGACGACAATCGGCACCGCCACGTCTCCGACGGACTTCACCGCGCTGAACGCCTTTGTAGCGAACTTTGCTGATGGCGTCTCCACAGTGAACGTGCCTATCACCATCGCTAACACGGTGCCCAATGAGGCGAACGAGACCTTCACAGTCACCATCAGCACACCCACTGGCGGTGCTGCTCTTGGCACGACCACCACATCCACGCTTCGCATCCTGGATGTGGACGCCGCAGCACCTGCCCTGACCCTCACGGCCCCCGCTGCTAACGCCAAGCTTCCCGCTACCCCTACCACGGTGAACATCGTGGGCTCCGCCAAGGACAACAAGGAGGTCGCCAAAATCGAGCTTCAGCTCAATGGAGCCGCCTTTGTGAACGTGCCCTTCACGGTGGACAACAAAGGCGTGGCGAACTTCAACTTCCCGGTCACCGCACAGCGCGGCACAAACATCGTCGTCCTGCGCAGCCTTGACCATCGTGGGAATGTATCACCCCTCGCCATTCGCACCTTCATCTTCGATGATCCCTTCGGACTCGCTGCCGGCAGCTACAGCGGCCTCTCCATCGCCGCCGGTGCCACCGTGCCTTCCCACAGCTCCAATGGCTTTGCAAACGTCCAGGTCGCGCCCGCTGGCACCTTCACGGGCAAGCTGACGATTGATGGCCTGCTGCTTCAGTTCAATGGTTTCATCGGCAACAACGGCATCGCCCGCTTTGGTGCCACGGGTCTTGACAAGATCCGCGTCGAACGCCCGAACAAGCCCGGCTTCGAGATCGCTTTCGTGCTCGACATCACCGCAGGTGCTGGCGTGAAGCGTATCACGGGCACCGTGAAGGAGTTTCGCCGCAGCACACTTGTCGGAACCTCCAACCTCACCGCCGAGCGCGCAGGCTTCAGCAAGACAGTGTCCGTTCCAGCAGGCTATCTCGCCAACAAGGGTGCCTACACCATCGTCTTCCCTGTGCAGCCGCAGGCACCTGAGTTCACAGCCCAGGACTATCCTCAGGGCGATGGCGTCGGCACAGCGACGATCAAATCTGACGGCACAGTCACCATCGCTGCCACCCTTGCCGATGGCACGACGTTTACCGCCTCCAGCCTGCTCTGGTCGGATCTGCGCCTGCCGCTCTACACCGAGCTGTATGCAAAAGCCGGATCACTCGGCGGCATCATCGCTCTCGATGACACCCAGGCTGCCTCTGACTTCAGCAGTAATGACCTCTTCTGGTTCCGCCCTTTCCAAAACGTGCAGCACTATCCGTATGGCTGGCCTGAAGGTCTCGATACAGTCATCGTCGGTGCCAAGTATGTCGTTACGGCCAACACCAGCTCGCTGCCAGGTCCGCTCGTGGCTGCCAATGCAAATGGCAATGCTGAACTGGTCTTCAGTGATGGCTTGCTGACCGGACCCGTGACCAAAGCGGTCAACATCGACAGCAAGGACAAGGTCACAAACGCCCCTGCCACCGACAAGAGCTTCACGCTCACCATCGCGCAGGCCACAGGCCTCTTCAGCGGCAAGTTCACACACAGTGATGCCACCCAGCCTGCCTTCACAGGTGCGATCTTCCAGAAAGGTCCGCAGAAGGGCGGCTACGGCCACTTCCTCAGCACCGCGCCAAAGGTCCGCGATGGCACGGGCGAAGCCGGTGCTGTCACCCTCACCAAGAAGTAACCGACCCACTCTGACCTAACCGAAACTCAATTTTAAACACTGCAAATCAACGACTGTGAAAACGCTTAAAACACTCGCGCTTAGCGCCCTGGTTCTCGCTGGTGCCTCCATGGCATCCGCCCAGACCGTTATCCGCATCGTCGCCTCCAATGGTGACCGAACCGCCACTCAAACTGCCATCTCTAACCTGCTGGATTCCGGCTGGGTCTTCCGTGGCATCAATGGCAACGCCACCTCGGCCAACCTCTCCGTCGCTACGGGTGCCAACTTCGGTGCCTGGAATGGCAGCTACGCGAGCAGTCCGGTGATCATCAAAGTCAGCTATTCGGGTGCTCTCGCAGGCATCGCTGCCGTGGCTGGCAATCTCGATCAGCGCTTCGTCGCTACTGATGGCACTGGCTCTGGCTCGGTGCCGAATCCACTCACCAGCAGCAATCCCGCTGACTATGAAATCGCCAAGGCGGACTTCGGCTTCTCCACGAACTTTCAGTCCACCTCGCCCTTCAACGGCACTTTCCAAGGTGTCACCTACAGCACCATCATCGAAGAGATCGTCGGTGTTTCGCCGCTCGGTTTCTACGCCAGCCCGGGTTACCCAGGCTCGCCAGTGAACCCCCATGGCACAGGCTACGAGTTCGGCACATATAAGCCCAATATCACCACCCAACTCGCGCAGTTGCTCTACACCACGGGCTCACTTTCACTGGCTCAGTTGACTGGCGATTACACCAATCACACCAACCAGCGCGTCTATGCCATCGGTCGTAACACCGATGCCGGCCAACGCTTCGGTGCCTACACGGAGATCGGCCTAGGCACGACAACGAATGTCACCGTTTGGTTCCCCACCGTCACAGGAGCTACGACGACCAGCGGTATCACCTATGGTGGCACCGCGAACTCTCATCAGCTCTGGCCTGTCAATACTCAGCCCGGCACCTTTGCCGTGCCTCTCGGAAGTGGTGGTTATAACTCCGGTGCCAACCTGGCTGCTGTTCTGACCGTGGCTCTCGGTGCCAACGCCTACAAAGGTCAGTTCCTTGATGAAAATAATCAGCCTCAAGAGCTATATCCAAACGCTACGGCAGGTTACTACATCGGCTATGTAACCCCAGGTGACGCCAACAATCGTGTGCTCGGTAACAACGGCGTCGTCCCAGCCGCCAACCGTGGTGTTTCCCTTCGTTACAACGGCGTCGAACTTACCGATGCCAACGTCCGCAACGGCACCTACACTGCCTGGCTCTATAACCGCATCCTCAAGCCTCAAACCGGCCTCACGGGCTCAAAGCTTACCTTTGCCAATGCCTTGCGTGACCGCGTCCGCGACTTCGATGCTCCATCCGGTGGTGGTCTCTTCAATGACGCCAGCTTCCTCGTGAAGCGCTTCACCGACGGCGGCCTCGTGGTGCCGAAATAACCAACTCGGCTGCCACTTCGCAGCCTCTTCCGAAAGTGACCAACAACCCCGTGTGAGAGCCTGAATGCCTCACACGGGTTTCCCTTCAAAAGCTCCTGCCAGAAAACCACAAACCATGACCGCACGTGCGGATTGATGTTTGCCGTGAATACCTCCTCTCCATCTTTGAACCGCCCGCCCCGCCTAATCAAGCTCTTGGCCCTCAGCGCCATAGTCTTGATGACCAGCGCGGGTTTTCTGCGTTCACAGGACTCGACATCGGAGGAGCCTGCACCCGGTATGTACATCACCGAGTATCGCGTCATCGGTGCCAAGAAGCTTGACCGCCGCAGTGTCGAAAAAGCCGTCTATCCCTTCCTCGGCCCCGAGCGCACGCCAGAGGATGTTGACGCCGCCCGTTCAGCATTAGAGAAAGCCTATCGTGATGCCGGTTATTCCACGATCTCCGTGCTCATCCCGCAGCAGAAGGTCAAAAAAGGCGTCGTGCTCCTGCAAGTAACTGAGGCTTCTGTCGGTCGCCTGCGCGTCCATGGCTCACGCTATTACGACATCGAGCGATTGAAGCGCCGCGCCCCATCCATGGCGGAAGGTGCCGTGCCCAATTTCAATGACGTGAACCGCGACATCGTCGCCCTCAACAAAAGCGCCGGACTCCGTGTCACCCCGGCCCTTCGCGCCGGAGTCATTCCTGGCACCGTTGATATTGATCTCAATGTCGAAGACGAACTGCCATTTCACGGCAGCATCGAGCTTAACAACCGCTACAACGCCAACACCACGCCTTGGCGGCTCAGCGGGAGCCTCAGCTATGGCAATCTTTGGCAGCTCGGCCACACCCTCGGCGGCAGTTTTCAAATTGCTCCCGAAAGGACTGACGATGCCAAAGTCTATTCCGCCTACTATCTCGCGCCACTCAGCGGACCCTGGAGCGTCATGCTGCAAGGCACCAAGCAGGACAGCGATGTCTCCACGCTCGGCGGAGCTGCTGTCGTGGGTCGTGGCGAAATCATCGGCCTCCGCCTACGTGCAGCCCTGCCTGAAAAGGAAGGTCTCTATCACAGCATCAGCTTCGGCTTGGACCGCAAAAGCTTCGAGCAGGACCTCATCATCGCAGAACAGGCGATCTCCAGTCCCATCACCTACTACCCCATCAGCCTCGACTACAATGCCACCTGGCTTGAGGAGAAATACAGCAACGACTTTAACGCCAGCGTCGTCTTTCAAATCCCTCGCTTCGGCACCGACAGCGAGCAGTTCAACACTAGCCGCTTCAATGCCAACGACGGCTTCATGTACTTCCGTGGCGACCTATCACATACACATGATCTCAAAGGCGGACTCGAAGCCTTCGCCAAACTCCAAGGTCAGCTCAGCTCCGGCCCGCTCATCAACAACGAACAGCTCGCCGGTGGTGGCGTCAGCACCGTGCGTGGTTATCTGGAGTCCACCTCACTCGGCGACAATGGTGCTTTCGCCACGCTTGAGCTCCGCAGCCCATCCCTGCTGAAGTCTAACAACGAAGGCAAGAGCGAATGGCGCTTCCATGTCTTCGCTGATGTCGGCTACCTGACCATCGATTCACCGCTGCCCGAGCAGGAGTCCAACTTCACTCTCGCCAGTGTCGGCGCAGGCACACGCTTCCGCATCCTAGACCACCTCAGCGGCTCCGTCGATGCGGGCCTGCCTCTGATCCAGCAAGGCGTCACCGACGTCGGTGAACTCTTCATCAGCATCAGCTTCATGGCTGATTTCTAAATCATTTCTCTCATGTCCATCCCTCGTATCATCCTCTTCCTCGCCCTCCTCAGCACGAGCGTCCACGCCGCATCCTGGTGGAATCCGAAGTGGCCGATCCGCAAGCAGTTCACTATCGACGCTACGGACACCGGCGCGAAGATCACCGACCCCATCGGCACCAGCGCCGTGCTCGTGAGGTTGCATGACGGTAACTTTCAGTTCCTCTCCGCTCGTGAGGATGGCAGCGACATCCGATTCATCGCCGCTGATGACAAAACCGAACTCAGCTACCACATCGAGAAGTTCGACGGCCTGCTGAATGAAGCCTACGTCTGGGTCAAAGTCCCCGACCTCAAACCCGCCGCACAAACCAGCTTCTGGCTTTATTACGGCAACGTCGAAGACGCCGTGAAGAAGGAAGATGCCAAAGGCACCTACGATACCGACACCGCCCTCGTGTATCACTTCTCTGAGTCCTCCGGCCCGCCGCTCGACTCCTCCGGCAATGGACTGAAATCCGAGACACCCGGCGTGTCCGTCGGCGGTGCTATCATTGGCGGTGCTGCTCGCCTCACCGGTCAGGCACCGATCACCATTCCCGCCTCCACTACGCTCGATCTCGCCGCTGGGGCCTCCCTCACCTTCTCCACCTGGATCAAGCCACTCGCGCTGCAACCCAACGCCGTCATCTTTGCCAAACGTGAGGGCAACAACGCCCTGCTCATCGGAGACAACAACGGCGTGCCCTATGTCGAAGTCGTTAGCGGAGGCAACGCCCAGCGCAGTGCCGCAGGCGCTCCCATCACCGTGAACACCTGGCATCACCTGGCCGTCGTCGCCAGCAGCAGCACGATCACGGTTTATCTCGATGGCAAATCCTACGCCACACTCAGCTCCGCCCTGCCAGCATTGAAAGGCCCGACACTGCTCGGCAAAGACAGCGGCGACGCTCCCGGCTTCTCCGGCGAACTCGACGAACTCCAGATCGCCAAAAGCGCCCGTTCCGCCGGATGGATCAGCCTTGCCGCCATCAATCAAGGCAGCAGCAGTGATGCACAAAAGCTCCTCGTCACGGGCAATGACGAAAGCTCGGACGCCGAGCACAGCGAACTCTCCGAGCATCTCTCCCTCTTCGCCGACATCTCGAAGTCGCTCACCTTTGACGGCTGGGTCGTCATTGTTCTCTGCGCCATCCTTGCCGTCGTTGGCTGGGTCATCACCATTGGCAAATTGATCTACCTGAACAAGATCAGCAAAGCCTCCAAGGTCTTCCTGGAACTGTGGGAAAACATCTCCACCGACATCACCGCCCTCGATCATGCCGATGAAAACAGTGTAAGGACGCTCGGTGGCAAAGTCAGTGGAAGCAAAGTGAAACTCATCCGCCAGTCACCGCTGTTTCACCTCTATCACATTGGCTCCCAGGAAATCCAGAAGCGCATCACAGCCGCTGGTGAAGGAAAGTTTGGCGGGCTTTCTGGTCGCTCCATCGCCGCCATCCGCGCCGTTCTGGATGGTGGTCAGGTGCGCGAGGTGCAGAAACTGAACAGCAAGCTCGTCTTCCTCACCATCGGCATCGCGGGTGGACCTTACCTTGGCCTGCTCGGCACCGTCATCGGGGTCATGATCACCTTCGCCGTCATCGCGCAAAGCGGCGAGGTGGAGATCAATTCCATCGCTCCAGGTATCGCCGGTGCGCTGCTGGCTACTGTCGCTGGCCTCGCCGTCGCTATCCCGGCGCTCTTTGCCTACAGCTACCTCAGCACCCGCATCAAGGAGGCCGTGAGTTCGATGCACATCTTCATCGACGAGTTCGTGGCCCGCATCGCCGAGGCCTATCCATCCGCCAACGAATAACCCACCATGAATGCCGACGAAAAAAGCTACGACGACATCAACGTCACACCGATGGTGGACCTCTACCTCGTGCTTCTGCTGATCTTCATCATCATGACCACGGCAGGCGTGCAGGGGGTGAAGGTGAACCTGCCCAAAGGCAGCGCCTCCACACCACCGCTGAATGCGCCGAAGAGTCAGGCCATCACCGTCAATGGCGAGGGCAAGGTCTTCCTCAACACCATCCCTGTGACACTCGCGGAGCTGGAGCAGAAACTCGAATCCATCAAGGCCGCCAATCCCGAAGTGCCCGTCGTCGTGCGTGGTGACAGCGCCACCCAATACCAGAGCATCATGGAGGTGCTTAACATCGTCGGCCGCCTCGGCATCAACCAGGTCGGTCTCGCCACTCAACCCCCGAAATAAGAAGACCTCATGAGCAAGTATGACTTCGACGACGAGGACGACCGCACGTTCTTCCAGCGCTATCGCGTGGCCATCGTGATCGGCATCATCGTGCTCGGCGGTGCAGGCTTTTTTGTTCCCAGCCTGCTTTCCAAAACCAGCGCCCCGGCGAAGAAGCCCGTCTTTGACATGGTGCGTGTCAGCCTGCCGCCACCACAACCTCCTCCCCCGCCGCCGCCACCGCCTCCGAAACAGGAACCGCCACCCCAGCAGGAGGAAAAAATGATCGAGCAGGAAGCCGTGCCTGAAGACGAGCCCAAGCCCGATGAAGCTCCACCTGACGAGCCTCCCGCTGCGCCGGATCTATCCACCGGCATCGTCGGCAATGGTCCCGCTGATGGCTTTGGCCTCGGAGGTCCGGGTGGCGGTCGTGGTGGCAATGGCCTCGGCGGCACGGGCCGTCGTGGCGGTGGTAGCAAATTCGGCTGGTATGCCGCTCAGGTTCAGACCCGCATCGCAGAAGCCTTGCGGAACAACCGACAGACCAGCCGCGCCGATGTCCGCCTCGAAGTGCGCATCTGGCCCGACGACACCGGCCGCATCACTCGTGCAAAACTTGCCCGCAGCACAGGCGACAGCTCGCTCGATCAAGTCATCGAAAACGAAGTGCTCACCGGTCTCCGCCTTTCCGAACCGCCTCCCGCCGACATGCCGCGCCCCATCACCCTGCGCATCACGGCCCGCCGCCCCAACTGATTTTTCTCATGCGACTCCATTCATTCATCCTCACCACGGCAGCTCTTCTTGTCCTGGCAGCGACCCATACCCAGGGAGCTGCTGACACACCTACTGCGCCAAAGCCGACGACCGTCGCTGACCCCATCTCCGCGAAGCCGAAGACTGATGAACCACCCTCTATCGACGAACTGTTACCGTTGCCGGTCGAGGAGCCTGCGCCCGCTGCTGCTGAGGCCGCACAGCAAGCTGCTTCCCTCACGCCCGCGGCGCAGCCCCGAGTTCAGCTTTCGGAAAGCTTCGCCATCAATCTCGTGAACCGCCTCGTCGAGCGTGGAGTGCTGACTCAGGCCGATGCTGCCGACATGATCGCGCTCGCCAAAGCCGATGCCCAGGTGGCCCAGCAAGAGCGTGAGCAACTCTTCACCGCCGCCCAGGTCGCTGCAGAAGCACCGCCCGCCACGGATGACGAAGTCCGCGTGACCTATGTGCCCGAAACCGTCAAGGATGAACTGCGCAGTCAGATCAAAGACGAACTGCTCAAAGAGACGAAGGAGAACAAGCTCCTCGCGCCGCAGTATCAGCTTCCCGAGTGGGTCGCTGCCTTCCATCCTCATGCCGACTTCCGTGTGCGCTACGAATACATCGGCTTTCCCACCGGAAACGATGCCACAGGTGCCTTCCCGAACTTCAACGTCATCAACACTGGCGTTGCCTTTGACACATCGGCCATCTCCAATCCGCTGTTCTCGCCGCAATACAACACGACGGAAGATCGCCAGCGCACACGCTTCCGTTTGCGCTTCGGTGCAGAGCTTGATCTCGATGATCACTTCACGCTCGGCATCCGCCTCGGCACGGGTGACTCAAACAATCCTGTCTCTGGCAACCAAAGCTTCGGCGGCACCAATCTCGGCCAGGGCGGCAACTTCTCCCAGCAAGGCGGCAACTTTTCCAAGTATGCCATCTGGCTCGACCGCGCCTTCCTGCGCTGGGAGCCCACGGAGAGCGTCTCGATGTCCATCGGTCGCTTCGACAATCCCTTCTTCTCCACGACCGCCATCTACTCCGACGACCTCGGTTTCGACGGCCTCGTCTTCCAGGCGCATCATGAAATCTCAGATGGCATCGAGCCCTTCCTGACCATCGGTTCCTTCCCGGTCTTCAACACTGATTTGCAGTTTGCCTCGAACCAGCCTGTGAAGTTTGAAAGCCGCGACAAATGGCTCAATGCCGGCCAGATCGGCGTGAACTGGAAGATCAACAAAGACTGGAACCTTAAAATCGGCGCCGCCTACTATGACTTCCGCAATATCGAGGGTGTGCTGTCCACACCCTATGTGCCGCGCAATGCCGAAGACCCGGGCGACACGGATCACAGCCGCCCCAGCTTCGCGCAAAAGGGCAACACCTACATGGCTCTGCGCCGCATCCTTGCTGATCCGACGAATGGCAACGGCACCACCAACCAGTTCCAATACTTCGGTCTCGCCACGCCCTTCCGCATTCACTCCGTCACGGGTCGCCTGAACTACGATGGCTTCGAGCCCTTCCAAGTTTCCTTGCTTGGTGAATACCTAAAGAACATCGCCTTCGACTCCACACGGCTCGCTGAGCTTGGGATCAACAATCGCGGTGCCAACGGCCAGTTTGAAGGTGGCGACAGCGCTTATTACCTGAACCTGCGCGTTGGCAAACCCGAGCTGGTGGCGAAAGGCGACTGGTTCGCCTATCTCGGCTATCGCCATGTCGAATCCGATGCCGTCGTGGACGGCTTCAACGATCAGGACTTCGGCGGCGGCGGCACCAACATGAAAGGCTACAGCCTCGGTGCAGCCATGGCCTTGTCCCCACGCGTGTCGATGGCCTTCCGTTACTTCAATGCCAGCCAGATCGCGGGTCCTCAGTTCCGCTCCGGCATCTTCCAGCTCGATCTCAGCGCCAAGTTCTAGTCATGAAAGCCCTCCATTTCCTTCTCGCATTTGCTCTCATCCAATCCGTCGTCGCAGCACCTCCTGCTGACCCGAATCAGCGCCTCCGTGACACGCTGAAGAACACCATCGTCCAGCTCCGCACCGTCGAAACCGAGCGCGCTACTTTGCAGGCAAACCAGCTCGTCAATGAAGCCAAGATCAAAGAACTCACCGCCGAGATCGAGAAGCTGAACAAGCAGATCGCCAAGCTCACCAAGGAAGCCATCGCCGAGCAGGAAGCCGCGAAGAATGAGATCGACACCCTGAAGACGAAACAGGAAGCCCAGGAAAAGCAGATAGCCCAGCTCACTGAGGCTCTGGAGAAATGGAAAGCCGGCTACAACGATGTCGTGAAGATCGCCAAAGAGCGTGAAGCTCTCCGTGCCAAGGCTGCCAGCAAGGCCATCGTCGCCGAACGCAAACTCGCGGAGCGCGAGCGCCAGAACCTGGAGCTGTACACCACCGGTCGTGAGATCCTGGATCGCCTGCAAGGCTTCGGCCTCGGCACCGCCATCACCGCGCGTGAACCTTTCATCGGCCTGACCAAAGTGAAGCTGCAAAACCTCGTCCAAGACTACGGCGACAAACTCCAGGATAACAAATACAACCCCTTCACCGAGAAGGAAGCCGAGAAGGCCAAGCAGCCCGCCACCCAAGCATCCGCTGACGTGGAGAAGCCCAAGCAGCCATGAGACACCTATTCGCCAGTCATGAGATCCCGGAGGGATCAAAGAGATTAGCCGGTGGTGAAACCACCGGATATGCGACCACGCAAAATCATGAGAGCGCCGCGTCCTGGAAGGACGCAAGAAACGTCGTTGTCACACCTCGCCCAGCATTCGCCAACTTCTCGCGTCCCTCCAGGACGCTACACACACACGTCGTCACGTTCTCATCACTATCCGGTGGTTCTCAGTCGCTTCGCTCCTTTCACCACCGGCTAACATCTCTGCTCCCTCTGGGAGCCATGGCAATACTTGCAGGCCTCCTGCTTCCGATGACGGGCATCTCCGCCGAGCCAATTGGTAAACTCGGCAGCATCGAACTCACTGCCGACGACCTACGCGACTCCATCCTCAGCCTAAACGAAGCTCAGATCGCCTCGCTTCGTGCTGATCCAGCGCTGCTTGAACAGATCGCCCGCACCTCTCTCGTGCAGAAGCTCATCCTCCAGGAAGCCACGGAAAAGAAATGGCAGGAGCAGCCGCACATCAGCGCACGCATCCGGCGAGTTCACGACAGTGCCATCACCGAGAGCTACCTCGAATCCCTTTCACAGCCCGCCAAAGACTTCCCTTCGGAAGACGAAGTCAAAGCCACCTATCAGGCCGCTCGGGAATCCTTGAAAGTTCCGCGCTCCTTTCGCCTCGCGGAGATTTTCATCGCTGAAGACAAGGCCAGACTCGCGAAGGTCGAAGAACAGCTTTCCGCGAAAAATGCGGACTTTGCCAAGATCGCCACTGAACACAGCCAAGAACCCACCAGCGCCTCTCGCGGCGGAGAGATCGGCTGGCTGGCTGAAACCCAGATCGATAAGGACCTGCTCCCGCCCATCGCCAAACTGAAGCTCAACGATGTATCAAAGCCCGTGAAGCTCCAAGACGGCTGGCACATCCTCAAACTGCTTGATGCCCGAGCCGAGCACACACCGACACTCGAACAAGCACGCCCTCAGATCGTGAAACAACTACGCCAGGACAAACTGCGCAGCAATTCGCAAGCCTATCTGGCCGAGCTGCTGCGCAAGCATCCACTTCAGATCAATGCCGCGGCGCTTCTTAAATTGCTCGACAACAAAAACATCACCACCACGCGTCCATGAATCTTCTCTCTGTCCTGCGCCAGTTCATCCGCCGCCATCGTGTACTGCATCTTGGTTTCACAGTATGGTTGATTCTGCTCAACACACTGCAACCAGCCATGTCAGCAGACATACTTCGCATTGGCAGCCGTGCTTCCACCAATGCAGGACAAACACCTGTGACAGGTCTTGGCAATGGCCCGGCTAATGTTGTCTCGAACCGCTCCAACGCCCGTGACCTCCTGATTCGCACACAAACCGCACAAAACGCGGCGAGAAGCTTTCAAATTCAAGCCCAACAGGCAGCACAGACCGGTCCAAACAACCTCGGTGCTGATCCCAATCATCCAGGGCAGCAACTGCCTGATGTCCCCAATGGTCTAGGCGTCGGTGGGCTCGAAGTAGATCCGGGCGTCAGTAGCAATCCAAGTCTGTGGACAGGAGCCAATCTGCCAACACAGGCCACCAGCGGAGCGCAAACTAATGTTACTGTCGTGCAGACGGCCCAGCAGGCTTTGCTGAACTGGCGCACCTTCAATATTGGCCGTGAAACAACGCTGACGTTTGATCAAAGCGCAGGCGGCGCGAACCAGTCGCAGTGGATCGCCTTCAACATGGTGAATGATCCCTCAGGCCGACCATCTCAGATCCTCGGTAGCATTCGCGCTCCGGGCCAAGTCTATGTCATCAATCAGAATGGCATCATCTTTGGCGGCAGCAGCCAGGTGAAAGCTCATGCCTTTGTCGCCTCCGCCCTGCCCATCAACGACAATCTCATCCAACGCGGCCTTCTGAATAATCCCGACGCGCAGTTTCTCTTCTCTGCTCTGGCTTTAAACGCCGGCACCAAAGGTCCAACTCCAGGATTCACACCTCCCGCTTCCGTGATTGGCAAAAGTGGCGATGTCATTGTGCAGGCAGGAGCGAGGATCGAAGCGCCTACCAATGCTTCCAACCTCGGAGGGCGTGTTGCGCTGGTCGGAGCGAACGTGATCAATCGCGGCACCATCTCCACGCCCGATGGCCAGACGATCCTCGCTGCCGGACTTCAAGTCGGCTTTGTCGCTCACAGCAGCAGCGACCCCAGTCTGCGCGGTCTCGACACCTTTGTCGGAGCCGTCGTCGATCCACTCTCTGCTGTGCCCGAGTATGCTGGCACCGCGAAGAATGAAGGCATCATCGACGCACAGCGCGCCAACGTCACCATCGCAGGCAAGACGGTGGAACAGAATGGTATCATCAACAGCAGCACCTCGGTGGCTTTGAATGGCCGCATCGATCTCCAGGCGAACTACGCAGCGATCACAAACACAGGCTACGATCCCGTTTTGCTGCCCAACATCCCGGCCTTCCTCTTCACAAAAGCAGGCACGGTGAAACTCGGTGCAGGCAGTGTCACGCAGATCCTACCTGAGCTGACGAGCACTGAAACCGTCATCGGCACTGAGTTGGCGCTTCGCTCGCAGGTGAACATTCAGGGTAAGGCCATCCACTTCGGCCAGGACTCCGTGCTGCTGGCACCAAACGGCATCGTCCATGCCGATGCAGGCGTCTGGGATCTCGTATCCGGCGTGAGTCCGCAGAGCTACTTCGTGCATTCCGGCGGCCAGATTTATGTCGATCGTGGCGCGGTGCTCAATGTCGCGGGTTCATCGGATGTGGATGTCTCCGTGGACAAATTCCTCATCGAAGTCGAACTGCGCGCCGCTGAACTCGCAGGCTCACCACTGCTGCGTGATGGACATCTTCGCGGCCAAACCATCACGGTCGATATTCGCAACACCGGCACCTACAACGGCAAGACCTGGGTCGGCACGCCGCTGGCGGATCTCACAGGCTACATCAACAACATCCAGCGCACGGTTGGCGAACTCACCATCGCTGGCGGCACCATTGATCTGAATGCCGGTGGCTCCGTGGTCGTGCGTGAAACCTCCGAGATCAACACCTCCGGCGGCTGGATCAACTACACCGGAGCGACGCTGGAAACCACGAAGCTCGTCGCCGGCAATCGCATCTACGACATCTCCCAGGCCACGCCTAACATCGCCTACACGGGCATCCTCCAATCTGGTAGCACGCGCACCGATTTGAAGTGGGCCATCGTGGATCAATATAACAATCCCGTCCGCCCAGGAGGTTCCTACTTTGACCCTGGCTATCTGCATGGCGGCAATGGTGGCACGCTCAAGATTACCTCGCCGACGGTGGCTCTTGATGGCAACTTCATTGGTCGCACCACACCCGGCCCGAACCAGCGCGCTGTCGGCCCACGCCCGAGCGAGTTCATTCTAAAAATGCAAGCTCAGGAACTGCTCGCTCCGATCTACCCTGTCTTCTCACCCACACCGCCGACCATCACCTTCCAGAGCGGCGTCACGCAAACCACAGCGGCTGACTTTGCCCTCGATGCCAATGGCAATCCGACCGCACTCGCAGCGGATCGCATCGCCAATGTCTATCTCGCTCCCGAGTTGCTCACCCGCGATGGCTTTGGCCGCTTCACCGTCGAGAACGTCGATGGCGACATCAACGTGCCCGTCGGCGTCACGCTGCGTGCCGCACCGCGAAACTCCATCACGCTCGCCGGCGCCAATCTGAACATTCTCGGCAATCTCATCGCACCAAACGGTCAGCTCAATCTTACCGCCTACAACATCTCGCCCTCCGCCGCTGCCGCCATACAGCGCAGTCCCTTCCCTGTCGCACCGCCTGCGAATGTCGGGCGCGGCATCATCAACGTCGGCAGTGGAGCCACGCTGAGTGTCGCCGGTTTGCAGCTCGATGATCGCGTCGGCTCTGTCGGGCGGCTCGCCTCACCCACCGCCATTCAAGGCGGAACCATCACGCTGAAAGCCTTCACCGCGAATCTCGCCACCGGCAGCACCTTGAATGTCTCCGGCGGCTTTCTACTGAACACGCAAGGAGCCATCACTTATGGCAGTGGCGGCACGTTGAATCTCTTCGCCGGTCAGGATGCCACACTTGGTTATGTCACGGGCGGCAGACTCACGCTCGGCTCCACCTTGCTCGGTCATGCAGGTCGTGACGGCGGCAAAATTCATATCCAGGCTCCCCAGATTCAAATCGGCGGCACCGCCCAGCATGCCAACACACTGCTGCTCGATCCAAAGTTCTTCACGAAAGGTGGTTTCTCCGATCATCATCTCACCGGCCTCGGCATCGCCACCAGCACACCGGGCCAGTTCCTGCCAGGCGTGGTCGTCGCTCCTGGAACCAAGATCCAGCCCGTGGCTGACAACTACACCGTCGTGATCAATCCGAAGACAGGAGCTGTTTCGACACAGATCGTCCGCAATCCAGTCGGGCTCCGCAGTCTCACGCATCTCACGCTGGAAGCTTCCGGTGTGAAGGGCATTGATGGCCTCGAAATTCGTGGCGACATCGTGCTCGGTCTCGGCTCCGAAATTCGCACCGATCCACGCGGCATCGTCGAGATCCATGGCAACACCGTTACCGCCCTCGGCTCCATCATTGCCTCCGGCGGCTTCATCGACATCAGCGGTGGCGACGACTCCTTCCCGCTGCTGTTTGGTGATCAAACTCAGGCGCTCACCACAGTCTATCTAGGCTCACAAAGTCGGCTCTCCACGGCAGGCACACGCGTGCTCATTCCCGACCCCATCCATCTCAATCGCCGACTTGGCGAAGTGCTAGCTGGTGGTGACATCCATGTCTCGGGGAACATCGCAGCTGCCACAGGAGCCGTGCTCGATGTCTCCGGCAGCTCCGGCATCCTCGATCTGCAACCTGCTCAGACGAATCCCAACACGCCTTATCAGACCGTCGTCCGTGGCAATGGCCTGACGCTGCCTTACAGCCTCGTCAGCGTCGCCACACGCGTGGACAGCAACGGCGGCAGTATTCATCTCACCGGCAGTCAGTTGCTCGCCAGCGATGCCACCCTGCGCGGCAATGCTGGAGGCTCCACGGCTCAAGGCGGTGAGCTGCATGTCTCCTCGGGGCGCTTCTACCTGCCGGATGTGATTCCACCTGTGCTCGATACCAACCTCGTCGTGCAGCAAAGCGGGGCCAACATTCTCAATACCCTGCCCGACAATGCCAACGCCATTGGCCGCGCACTCACCACCGCCTCTGGTGGTTCACGCATCGGACGCGGCTACTTCTCGGTCGATAGCTTCACCAATGGAGGCTTCGACTCGCTCGATCTCGGTGGTGCCGTGGAGTTCAGCGGACCAGTGACAGTCAATGCGCGTGGCTTTGTCAATCTCGCTGACAGCGGCGTGCTCTTTGCCAACGACAGCGTGACGATCAACAGCTCCGCCGCCTCCATCGGCACGGACTTTGTGCCGCCCGTGCGTCCTGAAGATCGCCTGAGCCAGCTTCCCTTCACGAACGTGGCTCCTACCACTGGCAGTGGCAAACTCACCATCAATGCCAAGAACCTCGAAGTCGGCACCACGACCCTGCAAAACATCGGCGAAGCCACGCTCGCGGCTGATAACGGCGACCTCGTCGGCAATGGCATCTTCAACATCGCAGGCAAGCTCACCCTGCGTGCTGGCCAGATCCATCCGACCACGGCGAATGATTTCCTCATCGTGGCCTATGACTACCTCAGCGGCGGTATCACCCAGCAGGGCAGCATCACCATTCAAAGCTCCGGCACACGTCAGCTACCGCTCGTCGCAGGTGGCACGCTGAGTCTTTATGCTTCACGCATTGATCAGCAGGGCACGCTGAGATCTCCCTTCGGCACCATCAATCTTGGCTGGGATGGCAGCGGCACGGCTCCTGCAAATCTGCTGGCCGGCAACACACTCAACATTCCCGTGACACAGCAGGTCACATTGGGGGAAGGCAGCATCACTTCCGTTTCGGGTGTCGATCCAGTGACGGGCAAAGGCATCGTGGTTCCCTATGGCGTGAGCCTGGATGGCACGACCTGGATTGATCCGCGCGGCGTGGACATCACCGCCACAGGCACTCCTGAAAAGATCATCAACGTCTCCGCCGCCAACATCAGCATGGCCGCCACGGCGACCGTCGATCTGCGTGGTGGTGGCGATCTCTTCGCCTACCGATGGATTCAGGGAAATGGCGGCCCGGTGGATGTCCTGGAGTCGCAGAGTAGCTTTGCCATTCTGCCCAATTATAACTCGAACCACGCGCCTTACTCGCCCTACAATCCGCTAAACAACAGCGCCAATCTTCTCACCACCGCAGGCCCAGGTTATGTGAACAGCTCGCTGAAAGTGGGCGACCGCATCTACCTCGCGGGCAGCGACACGCTCGACGCTGGTTTCTACACACTGCTGCCAGCCCGCTACGCCCTGCTCTCGGGCGGTGTGCTCGTGACACCGAAAGATGGCGCACCGATCGGCAGTGTCGAGTCGCCCGACGGTAGCAGCGTAGTCTCCGGCTATCGTTTCAATGACCTCAACAGCACGCGCACTCTGCCGACAATCTCCACCTTGTTTGAAGTCGCCTCCGGCACGGTCATCAATCAGCGTGCGCAGTACGATCAGCTTTTCGCCAGCAACTTCCTCACTCTCGCTGCTGAACGCCTCAACCTCACGACACCTCTATTGCCCAAGGATTCCGGCTACCTGCTGCTTCAGGCCACGCAGTCGATGAACCTGCTTGGACGTGTTTCTTCCGTGCCACTCATGGACACCAGCGGCGCGGTGATCGGTCGTGGAGCCAGCATCGACATCAATGCGCCTGGCAACGTCGTCATCACCGCCACACCGACAGCGCCAACTCCGGGCACCATCTCGCTGAATGCGCAGACGCTCAGTTCATGGAATGCCGAAAGCTTGATCATCGGTGGCAAACGCACCCGCGATGCCACAGGAACGACGCTCACGGTGACGAGCACGAACATCACCGTGAACAACGCTGGAACCACGCTCACAGCTCCCGACCTCACCCTCGCCGCCACGAGTGGCATCACCGTCAGTGCTGGCGCGCAGATCAGCTCCACAGGTACTTTGAATGGCGCTGCCGAAACGCTGCGCCTCAGTGGCAATGGCTCGCTCATCCGTGTCTCGCAAAGCGAATCTGCCACTGTGGTGCGCAATGGTGTCAACAATGCCGCCGGACCTTCTTTGACCATCGGTGCCAATGCTCAGATCAGCGGCGGCAGCCTCACGCTCGACAGCACAAGCACGGCCACTACGCTTGATTCCACCGCTGTACTGAATGCGAATGCTTATGTACTCAACAGCGGACGCATCAGCCTCCAGCTTGGCGCTGGTTCACTGCTGGCAAACCCAGGTCTGGTGCTCAACAGCGCCCTGCTTTCTAGCCTCGGTAATGCGAAATCTGTGTCGCTGCGCAGCTACTCTTCCATCGACATCTACAGCACCGGCACCATCGGCAGTTCCACTCTGGACCAACTGACTTTAAGTGCAGGAGAGATCCGTGGCTTCAATCAAGGCAGCGGCACCACGACCTTTGCTGCAAAACGCATCACTCTCGATAACAGCGCCTCCAGCAACATCGTCAGCACGGCACCCGTGCTTGGCGGAGGCACCTTGGTTTTCTCCAGCGAAAGCATCGTGCTCGGCTCGGGCCAGCTTCGTGTGAATCAGTTTGGCAATGTCAGGCTCGACGGACTCGGCGGCATCCAGGTCAATGGCATCGGCGGCTTCAGCACGCAGGGTGCCCTCACGGCGAACACATCGCAAATTGTCGGCACACTCGCTTCACAGCATGGCATCAGTGCTGATGGAGCACTCGTCCTGCAGAGGCCCGTGAATGACATCGGCGACCTCGTGAGTGGCTTTCTCGGCGTGAGTCTCACGCTGCAAGGTTCAAGCGTCACCAGCACCACCCGCATTCGGCTTCCTGGCGGTTCATTGAACGTCCACGCAACGAATGGAAGCACGGTCATCGGCAATCTCGTCGATGTCGGCGGTGTGGCTCAGAACTTCAATGACGTGACCAAGTACACCAATGCTGGTGATGTGACGCTCAGCTCCGCCACGGGCAATGTCACCGTCAACACTGGCACGACTGTGAACCTCTCCGCCAATGCGGGCGGCGGCAATGCAGGGACGCTCATTGTCTCAGCACCTGCGGGGAACTTCATCAGCAATGGCACGCTACGCGGACAAGGCGGCGCAGGTGGCGTTAATGGCAGCTTCGAACTCGATACCGGCCTGCTCGCCTCCTACGCCACGCTACGCAATGCCCTCTCGACCGCCGCTTTGACCGAGAGCCAGTTCATCCGGGTCCGTGCGGGCAATGTCACCCTCGATGGCACCACGACGACGAAGAATTTCCGTCTCTCTGCCGATCAGGGAAGCCTCACCGTGACAGGCACCATTGATGCATCAGGCACGACGGGAGGCAGCATCGCTCTCGCTTCTCGTGGCGACCTCACCATTGCCACTGGCGCGCGACTCACCGTCGCTGGACAAACCTTTGATGCCGCAGGCAAAGGCGGCTCCATCAGCCTCGAATCCGGCACGCAACGCAACGGCATTATCGGCACGGGCTCCGTCAGCATTCTCACCGGCTCCACGCTGGATCTCTCAGTCGCCAGCAAAGTCGCAGGTCTGGAAACAGTCAGCACCTCCAGCGCCTACAAAGGGCAATACAGTGGTAAACTCCACATCCGCGCTCCACAAAACGGCACCTTCACCGATGTGCTCGTGAACCCGATCAACGGCAGCATCATCGACGCCTCAAGCATCCTCGTGGAAGGTTATCGTCTCTACGACCTCACCTCTACTGGCGGAGCCATCACCAGCGCGGTGCAAAGCAACATCCACACGAACTCAGTGACCTTTCTCGGCGTGGCAGGCACGAACTCCGCGAACGCCACCGCCATCACGACTCGCCTGCTCGCGAACAACAGCGGACTCGCCGCGAACTTAGTGCTCGCTCCCGGCGCGGAGATCATCAATCGCACCGGCGGACTCACGCTCGGCACCGCCACTTCCGACACCACCGCTGACTGGAACCTTGCCACCTTCCGCTACGGTGCCAAGAGCGCTCCCGGTGTGCTCACGCTTCGTGCCACGGGCAATCTGACCTTCTTCAATGCTCTCAGCGATGGATTCACGCCGACGCTTGCCAACAGCGACACTTCCTGGCTCTGGCTGGCGCGTTTGAGCACTCAAAACACCCTGCTGCCGACCAACACGCAGTCCTGGAGTTATCGCCTCACCGCTGGAGCCGACTTCACAGCGGCTGACTTCCGGCAAACACAATCCACCACCGCTCTCGCCGCCAATGCAGGCTCGGTGCAGCTCGGCAAAGATGGCGGAGCCAGCATCGCCTCAGGCGGCACGAATGCACTGACCAGCAGCGTGATCGGTGGCTTCTCCAGCAGCGGTGGTCGTGGACTCTTCCAAGTCATCCGCACAGGCAGCGGCGATATTGACATCAATGCCGGACGCAGCGTGCAGTTGCTCAATCAGTTCAGCAGCATCTACAGCGCCGGCACGCGTGCTCAGGATGTCACACTGGGTGGCACCTTTGATCCTCCATCGCTCAGTCAGGCTGGCGGCACAGGTTCACTCGGTGCCATTCAGCAAAACTACCCGGCGCTCTACAGCAGCGCGGGTGGCAATGTGAGCGTGCAGGCGCGTGAGAACATCGAACGCAATGGCAACGCCGTGACGCGCGAACTCGTGAACAACTGGCTCTATCGTCGCGGCACGGTGAGCAAAGAGAGGAGGACGGATATCAATGGGAATGTGATTGTTGAGGCGGGACAATTCGATGTGACGGGCTTCGGCACGGGCATCGGATCGACGACTTGGTGGGTGGACTTCAGCAACTTCTTCCAAGGCGTCGGTGCTCTCGGCGGCGGCCATGTATCTCTCACCGCCGGACGCAACATCACCAATGTCGATGGCGTGGTGCCAACGAATGCCCGCGCCAGCAAAGGCACGGCCGCCAATTCTCTCGCTGCCAATCAAACGCTGCTCGAAATCGGCGGCGGTGATTTGCGCGTGCGTGCGGGGAACAACATCGACGCTGGCGTTTACTATGTGGAGCGCGGTCGCGGATCATTGAGTGCTGGTGGACAGATCACCACCAACTCTTCCCGCTCGCCGGGCCTCATCAGTTCACTCACCGGCATCAATGCCGTGGGCGACTCCAATACATGGCTGCCGACGACGATCTTCCTCGGCAAAGGTGGCTTTGATGTCTCCGCTCGTGGCGATGTTTTGCTCGGCCCTGTCGCCAATGCTTTCCTCGTGCCACAGGGCCTGGGCAACAGCTACTGGAACAAGACTTACTTCAGCACCTATGCGGCGGACAGTTTTGTGAATGTGTCCTCCCTCGGCGGTGAGATCACGCTGCGCACCGGAGCCACGATCAACAATGTTTTCACTCCACTACTACAAGCCTGGAGCGCGACTCAGCAGGTTCTGCGCAGCAACTCCAGTTCCAATTTCCAGCCCTGGTTGCGCCTCGTCGAAAACGATGTCGCTCCCTTCAGCAGTGTCGTCGGCCTCATGGCTCCGACACTGCGAGTCACGGCCTATGCCGATGACATCAATCTCGTGGGCAACCTCACGCTTTTCCCTTCGCCAACAGGCACGGTGGACATCCTCTCAAGCGGCAGTGTGAATGGACTTCGTCCCGTGGGCCTCACCTCGCCATCGCCCGGCAGCACTTTCACCGCCTGGGGCGCGGCCACGCTGAATGTTTCTGATGCCGATCCTTCCTCCGTGCCCGGAGTGCTCGCGCCCTTCGCGTATAGTAGCATCAGCAGCACGATTGATCCCACCAACACGCTCGCCGACTTCCTGGAGCCCATCGACAAGCTCTTCCGTGAGTCCGGCGGCACGCTCGGAGATCAGGCCGTGCTGGAAACCAAACAAGCCCGTCACGCTCCAGGTCTGCTGCATCGCAACGACACCACTCCAGCTCGCATTTACGCCCTGAATGGCGATATCAGCGGGCTCACCTTCTTCTCGCCAAAGACCTCCCGCGTCATCGCCTCCCGCGACATCGCCGATGTCTCGCTTTACCTCCAGCACGTCGGTGGCGCACAGGATGTCAGCATTGTCGCTTCAGGTCGTGATCTGCTGCCTTACAATGCCAACTCAACAGCGCGTGTGGCCGCAAACCGCACGGGAAACATCGTCGTGACGACCTACGAGACGCTGACCTCAGCGCCCATGGCGGGCGATATCCAGATCTCCGGTCAAGGCACGCTGCAAGTCCTCGCCGGACGCAATCTCGACCTCGGTGTCGGCTCCAATCTCGCCGACGGCACAGGCGCAGGCCTGACCAGTATTGGCAATGGCCGCAATCCCTTCCTGGCCTTTGACGGAGCTAGCATCATCGCTGGAGCCGGCATCGGCGCTGCCACTGGCCTCTCCGGCAGTGGTCTGAATTTCACCAAGTTCATCACCGACTTTGTCCTCGGTCCGAAGGGTGCCGACTACCTCAAGGAAGTCTCGCCCAATTCCAGCAATCCCATCACGCCCGCCAGCTTCGCCACGCTCTCGAACGACGAGCAAAAGCGCCTCGCCATGGATATCTTCTACCTTGTCCTCCGCGATGCCGGACGTGACCACAACGACCCCAAAACCGATGGCTTCGGCAACTACGATGCTGGCAAGGCCGCTATCGCTGCCCTCTTCCCCGGCAGCACCTGGAAGGGCGACATCAACACCCAGGCCCGCGACATCCGCACGAAGAACGGCGGCGACATCACCCTCTTCGCCCCCGGCGGCGGCATCACCCTCGCGAACAGCATCTTCGGCTCGCCGCTCGCCCCTCCCGGCATCATCACGGACGCCGGTGGCAACATCAACATCTTCACCCACACCAGCGTGAACCTCGGCATCTCCCGAATCTTCACCCTGCGTGGAGGCAATCAGGTCATCTGGTCGACCATCGGCGACATCGCCGCCGGTTCCTCCTCGAAGACCGTGCAGGCCGCACCGCCCACCCGCGTTATCATTGATCCCCAGAGCGCCGACGTGGCCACTGACCTTGCCGGTCTCGCCACGGGTGGTGGCATCGGCGTGCTTGCCTCCGTTAAAGGAGTCGCTCCAGGCAGTGTCGATCTCATCGCTCCCGAGGGCACCATTGATGCAGGCGATGCCGGCATCCGCGCCACTGGCAACCTCAACATCGCCGCCGCCCAGGTGCTGAATGCCGGAAACATCTCCGTCGGCGGAGCCACCACAGGTGCACCGACCAGCGGCGTCAGCGCCCCGAGTCTCGGCAGCATCAGCGCCGCGAACAGCAGCAGCGCCGCCACCAACTCCACCGCCACCGCCCAGACCGTGGCCCAGAACCGCGACACCACCTCCAAAGAAGAACTCCCCTCCATCATCACCGTCGAAGTCCTCGGCTACGGCGGCGGCAGTGACGAGGAGGACAAAAAGAAGAACGGAGCCGAGTAGATTGAAATCATACTTGCGTGGTCAGGATACGCAGGATAGCGATTGCGATGAAATTAACCAAAAGAGGCGAGTATGCACTGCGCACCATAATAAGGCTCGGCATTGCCGAATGGAATAAAGAGGGGGTTATCTCAGTGTCATCGCTGGCTGAACAGGAACATCTGCCGTTCAAGTTTTTGGAAGCCATTCTCTTTGAACTTCGCACTGCCGGCTTTGTAGAAAGCCTGCGCGGAAAGTATGGTGGTGCGCGCCTCGCCAGACCGATGAAGTCCATCAAGATGGGAGAAGTTGTGCGTCTCATTGACGGCAAGCTCGCGCCCATTGGCTGTGCCAGTGAGACGGAGTACGAAAAGTGTTCTTGTCCTGATGAAGAACATTGCGGCCTGCGAATGCTGATGATTGATGTGCGCAACGCCATCGCTAACATCCTTGATCGTTATACGTTGGAGGATGTGGTGGAGATCACCCTGCGCAAGCAGCAGGAGGTGCCTCCGAAGGCTGCAAAGAAAGCGACGAAGAAGAGCGGTAGGGCGCGCCATGCAGACCCAGCTGATGGGTTCCTCGCGGCATTGATGGTGGGGAAAAATTGACATGGCAGAAGACAGACATTTTTTTGCCAGTGATTTAATTCCTATTTGACGTATATAGATACAGAAGATAGTAATTGGTCCACATGACCTGCAAAGACAAACAGAACGATCCCGAAATCTGGGTGAACATTGTCCGCCAAAAACTCGCGGGGATGCGCTTTGGTTCGATTCAGATCATTGTGCATGAAGGCCGTGTGACTCAAGTCGAGAGCACGGAGAAGACCCGTCTTTCCACCGACACAGCGCCCGTACAAACCTCCAAGTAAACATCATTTGGCCAGCCATTCGAAATTTAAGCCTCAAAAAGTTTGATCCTATGAAAATTGATTCATCCTACCAGCGCCCACCAGAGGGACTCATCACGTCGAAGTTCCTGACCTATCTGACCCAATGGCTCACGGGAGCCAGGCTCCACCGGGGCACAACTCGTGTTCTGACCTTGGGATAGACCGCAACAACAAGTCTCCACTTCTAGCACTCTCAGAGAAACCTTAACAGCAGACCGAAAGCCATGTCCTACTACTCCAACATCATCGAATCCGTCGGCCGCACGCCGCTGATCAGGCTGAATCGCATCTCCTCGGGTCTCGCTGCCACCATCGCTGTAAAGGGCGAGTTCAAAAACCCGCTCGGCAGTGTCAAAGACCGCATTGGTCGCGCCATGATTGAAGATGCCGAGCGTTCGGGTCTTCTCAAACCAGGCGGTCAGATCATCGAACCTACGAGCGGCAATACGGGCATCGCGCTTGCTTTTGTCGCCGCCGCCAAAGGCTATCCGATCACACTGACAATGCCTGACAGCATGAGCCACGAGCGCCGAACACTGCTCGCGCTGCTCGGAGCGACTTTGGTGCTGACGCCCGCCAAGGACGGCATGAAGGGTGCCATCCGAAAGGCGGAGGAGCTTCTGGCGGAAACGCCTGGAGCGTGGATGCCACAGCAGTTTAACAATCCTGCTAACCCAGATATCCACCGCACAACGACAGCCGAGGAAATCTGGGAGGATACCGATGGCAGCATCGACATCTTCGTGGCCGCAGTCGGCACAGGCGGCACCATCACGGGAGTGAGTGAAGCGCTCAAGTCACGCAAGCTAGGTTTCCAATCCATCGCCGTAGAACCCAAGGATTCACCGGTCATTACCCAGACCTTGAGGGGTGAGCCAATCGTTCCAGGACCGCACAAGATTCAGGGCACGGGGGCGGGCTTTGTACCGAAGAATCTCAATCTCAGGATTCTCGATGAAGTTATCCAGGTCAGCAATGAGAACGCCATCACAACAGCGCGGCGACTTGCTATAGATGAAGGCATTCTCGTCGGCATCTCGACTGGCGCAAACGTCTGGGCGGCCCTGCAAGTCGCGGCACGCCCGGAGAATGCAGGCAGACTGATCGTGACGGTCGGATGCAGCACGGGTGAACGCTACCTGTCCACCGCCTTGGCCGATGAGGCCCGCAACAAAGTCGCCGCATAATCCTCTGTCATGATTCTTTCCACTCAATCACGATACTCCGCAACTGCCGCCACGCATTCTGACTGGCCCGTGCCGCGCGTGCTTCTTGAAAGCCTCCCGCCTGACCAGGGTATCTACATTCCTAAGATCATCAGCAAGCCGATCAAGAAAGGCTTTGGCTTCAAGTTTGGCATCTTCGCCGGCATTCATGGCGATGAAGAGGCAGGCATCCAAGCCACTCAGGAACTGATCCGCTGGGCGGCGGAGAAACCTGAGGAACTGGGTGATTATGAGCTACATTTCTTCCCCATCTGCAATCCCTCCGGGCGCAATTTGGGCACGCGGCACAATCAAAGCGGACTGGATCTGAACCGTGAGTTCTGGTATGGCTCCATTGAGCCGGAGATCATTTACCTAGAAAGCGAACTGCGTCGCGAGGAGTATGACGGAATCATTTCACTGCACTCCGATGATGAATCCGATGGTTGCTACGGTTTTGTCAGCGGATCTCTCCTCAGCGAGCATCTTCTGAAACCCGCATTGGCTGCAGCGAATGCCCACCTTCCGTGCAATGAGCTACCAGTCATTGATGGGTTCCTCGCCTCGCGAGGCATCATCAAAGAAAGCTACTTGGGTGTCTTGAGCGCCCCTCCAGAGCAAAGCGTCAAGCCTTTGGAAATCGTTTTTGAAACACCTTCCCTGACTCCCATGCACTTGCAGGTGAACGCCACAGTAGCGGCGGTGAAGTCTATTCTGGCCGGATACCGCCTCCTCCAGGCCTATGCACCGAACCTGTAACAGACGCAGCCTTTGGATCATCACTTCCTCACTTATGTTCTGATTGGGTTCATCGCCCAGCTAATCGACGGCTCTCTCGGCATGGCCTATGGTATCAGTGCGTCCAGTCTTCTGCTCGGAGTGGGTGTGCCGCCGGCGGTGGTGAGCAGCACCGTCCATGCGGCGGAGTGTTTCACCACAGGCGCTTCCGCCATTTCGCACCGTGCCTTTGGGAATGTGAGCAAAGCGCTGTTTTACGCCTTGCTCGTGCCAGGTGTGATCGGCGCGTTCCTGGGAGCATACATTCTCACCACGATTCCAGGAGATGCGATCAAACCCTACATTGCCGGATATCTTCTTCTGATGGGGGTGGTGCTGATTGTGAAAGCCTTCCGCACTTTCCCACCACGCGCCGTGACGACTCATCTGCGACCTCTCGCTTTCTTCGGTGCGTTTATTGATGCCATCGGTGGTGGCGGTTGGGGGCCCATCGTGGGGTCCACGCTACTGGCACGCGGCAGCCCATTCCGGGAGACGGTGGGAACCGTCAACAGCGTCGAATTCTTTGTGACTGTCTCAGCCTCGCTAGGCTTCCTCTTCGGCATCGGACTCAGCCACTGGGAGGTGATCCTTGGTCTGGCGGCTGGAGGAGTCGTCGCAGCCCCATTCGGTGCCTGGATATGCAAACATGTACCTCAGCGGCCGTTTCTGATCGTTGTTGGACTGCTGGTCGTCGCTCTCAGTCTGCGCACCTTGCTCAAGTCCTTCGCCTGATGGCATCAATTCAGCCGTCTGCGGCTGACTCCACATCGCATCACATCCATGTCTTGATGCGAATCACGTCTTGAAAAAGATACCATCGTCTTTCAAGGCTGTCGCCTACCTGTATTTTCCTATCTGCGGTTTCCATGATCCCCATCTTTTTGTTCCAGGCTTTGTGTAGCTCCCCCCATCTCGGTCGCTCCATGCGATGGCTGCTCATTCTGGAGGCAGGAATGAACGCCCTTTCAGCACAGGCTGAGGATATCCGCCCCAAGCCCACTTACTACCGTGCGGCGAAAAGCTACGCCACTGCCTGTGATCCAGACCCGCCAAAGTATGCCCGCCATGCTTCTGACACTGGCTGGGACAGCTTGAAAAATGTAGCCTGGCTGGACATCGGCCTCGATTATCGTTTTCGGTATGAATATCGTGATGACGACATCCGCCGCGCACAGGCAGTCCAAGATGAACCGATGCTGCACCGCACGCGCGCCTATCTTGGTATTCATGAGGCGCTGGACCCTTTCCGTTTTGCCATAGAGCTGCAGGATGGCCGCCGCCACAACAGCAACTATGAACTGGATACCCGTGACGTGAACGAGTTCGAGATCATCCGCGCCTATGGCGAGCTATATTTCGAGAGCGCCTTCGGCCATGATGGACTCGGTCACCCGCGTCCGCTGAGCATGCGCTACGGCATCCACAATTTCGAGTTCCTGGACCGGCGTCTGCTGAGCAACAATCAATGGCGCAACACGGCCAACACGTTCCAGGGCTTTCATGGCACGCTCGGACAAATGGCCAACGACTGGCAGATCGACCTGCTCGCGGTCCAGCCTCTCAGCCGTTCCAAATATGAATGGGATCGTCCCACGGAGCAGCTCTGGATGTATGGCGTCATCGGCCACTGGAGGCGCTGGTCGGACATCATCACGCTGGAGCCTTTCTATCTGGCCTTGAATCAATCCGCTCATGGTGCTGTGGCGGAGCGTCTGGTGCATTCGCCTGGCCTGCGTGGCTATGGTGTCATCGGGAGCACAGGGTTCGATTACGACTTTGATCTCATCTATCAGTTTGGTCGTAATGGTGCGAGTGATGTGCAGGCTTATGGCGGCAACATCGAGGTCGGCTACAGCTTCGATCATGAGTGGAAACCGCGCTTCAGCCTCTTCTACGGCTATGCCAGTGGCGATCAAAATCCGAACGACAATCAGGACAACCGTTTCGAGCGCTTCTTTGGCTTTGGTAGGCCCTGGTCGGCGAATGATTACATCGTCTATGAGAACATCAGTGCGCCGAAGCTGCGTCTCGAGCTGACGCCAACGAAGAAACTGCGCATGGATCTGGGCTACAGTTGGTACTGGCTGGCGAGCGATCAGGATCGCCTCTCATCTGCCAACAATGCGCGAGACCGAACAGGCAGGAGCGGCGGCTTCATCGGCCATGAGTTCGACATCCGGGCGCGTTACCAGATCAACTCTAAAGTCGAAGCCATCATCGGCTATGCCCATTTCACACCTGGCAACTTCACCGCCAACACGGTGCGGAATCAAGACACGGACTTCGCCTATCTCGAAATTTCCATCAACGCTTTCTGAAATCTCACCCTCAACAAATAAGATGAATCGCAGACACTTCCTCTCCCTCTCGACACTCGGCCTCGGCAGCAGTGTCGTCTCATGCAGCAAGAAGGCCATTGACCCGAAAGCTCCACTACGCTTCGGACACTTCCCAAACATCACGCATCTTCAGGGCCTGGTCGCTCATCAGCTCACCCGACAGGGCAGGGGCTGGTTTGAAGAACGGCTCGGCGTGCCCGTGGAATGGTTTACTTACAACGCCGGCCCTTCTGCGGTGGAGGCCATCTTCGCGCGTTCATTGGATGTGACCTACATCGGACCAAGTCCGGTGCTGAATGCGTATGGCAAATCAAAGGGCACCGAGATGCGCGTCCTCTCAGGAGCGGCGACCGGTGGCAGTGCGCTGCTGGTGAATCCGAAAGCTGGCATCAACACACCCGCCGACTTCAAAGGCAAACGCATCGCCACACCGCAGCTCGGCAACACGCAAGATGTGCAACTCCGTGCGTGGCTGGCCGATCATGGCATCAAAGTCACCACCACAGGTGGTGATGCTATCGTGCTGCCGACACAGAATCCCGATCAGCTCGCGCTCTTCGTGAAGGGCGAACTCGATGCCGTGTGGACTGTGGAACCGTGGGTGACACGTCTGGAGCTAGAGGCAGGAGCCAAAATCTTCGTCGAGGACAAGGGCACCTTTGCCACCGTGCTGGCTTCCAGTGCAGCATTCATCAACGAGCGTGGCGAACTCGCGAAGAAGCTCGTGGCTGCCCATGCCGAGCTGACACAGTGGATCAAAGATCATCCCGCTGAAGCAAGGGAACTCATCAAGGCGGAGTTGAAGGAACTCACGACCAAAGCACCAAGTGATGCGCTGCTGGACAAGGCGCTTCCGCGAGTGATTCTAAACACAGAAGTGTCGCGTGCCGGACTCGATGAGATGGTTGCGGCGGCTCAGAAGGTCGGCTTTCTCAAAGACATCCCGGCTCTCGACAACCTCCTGCTAAAACTCTGATTCACACTCATGAGCATCACTGAAGAACTCGCCAACCCGCAGCCTGCCAAGCTGCGCGTCGAGAATGTCTCCAAACTGTATAGAGGTTCCCGCCAGACCGTGAGCGCGCTGGAGGATATCAATCTGCGTGTGGAGGAAGGTGAATTTGTCTGCCTGCTTGGAGCCAGCGGCTGCGGCAAGAGCACGCTGCTAAACCTCATCGCAGGACTTGAGAAGCCCACGGAAGGCAGCATCCACAGCGACGGGCAGCCCATCACGGGACCAGGGCGGCAGCGCATGGTCATGTTTCAAGATCATGCGCTGTTTCCCTGGCTCAATGTGAGCGACAACGTGCTCTTCGGCTTGAAACTCAAGCCGGGACTCAGTGCAGATGACTGCCGCGAGCTGGCGATGTTTTACCTGAAGCTTGTCGTCTTGGAAAAGTTTTCACAGGCCAGCATTCATGAGCTTTCTGGTGGCATGAAGCAGCGCGTGGCACTGGCACGTGCACTGGCTCCAAACCCGCAGGTATTGCTGATGGACGAGCCCTTTGCCGCGCTCGATGCTATGACGCGCGAGCAGCTCTATGCCGATCTGCAAACCATCCAGCAGAAGCGGCTGAAGACGATCATCTTCGTCACACACAACGTCCGCGAGGCCGTCTGTCTCGGTGACCGCGTGCTGCTTTTCACACCGCGACCCGGCCGCATTCATGCGGAGTATCGAGTCGATCTGCCACGTCCTCGCGACATCAATGACGTGGCTGTCGCGCAACTGGCCAGCACCATCACCGCCGAGCTGAAGAAACACACCGCCGCCTCCCCCACATGATCCGCGCCCTCCGTTCACTCGCCTTTTTCACCGTTCTCATCGCACTCTGGGAGGCCGCATCGCGGGCTGGCTGGTGGTCGCCGGTGCTGGTGCCTTCTCCATTCGCCATTGGCCGTTACATTGGCGAGGCCGTCGCTGATGGTTCTCTGCTCAAAGCGGGCATGGTTACCATGCAGCGTCTGCTCATCGGCTACATCATCGGCCTCGCGCTTGGCATACCATTGGGGCTGCTTACCGCTCGTTTCCGCTTTGCTGCGGACACGCTTGGCGTGCTGGCGTTGGGATTGCAAACACTGCCCAGCGTCTGCTGGGTGCCGCTGGCGTTGCTATGGTTTGGTCAGACTGAGGCAGCCATGCTTTTCATCGTCACCATGGGCACACTGTGGGCGGTTTTACTCGCCACCGATCACGGCATTCGACAGATCCCGCCGATCTATCGTCGCGCCGCTTCCACGATGGGGTCAAACGGACTGCATTTGCTCTGGCATGTGCTGCTTCCTGCCAGCCTCCCGCATCTGGTCAGCGGCATGAAGCAGGGCTGGGCCTTTGCCTGGCGCTCGCTCATGGCCGCCGAGATCTATGTCACCGTGCTCACAGGCTTTGGTCTCGGTCATCTGCTGCACTATGGTCGTGAGCTGCAAGCCATGGATCAGGTCGCGGCCATCATGCTCGTCATCCTCCTCGTCGGCTTCGCGGCGGACAAGGCGTTGTTCAGCCCCTGGGAGAACTTTTTGCGCAAGCGCTGGGGGTTGACTCAGTGAACCAAGCTCCCTGCAAGCTAGGCGGTCCTGGTACGTCGATTGGGGCCTGGGTCTGCAAGCGAGTACCACACCGACCCTTCCAGATTCTCATGGGCCTCGTCGTGATCGGCCTGAGCATCCGCACCTTAGTGAAAACCTTTGCCTGAGTCCTGCAGGAGAAGTTCTCCAGTTCTATGATCGCTCTTCTCATCCTCACCACCGTCACGGTGCTCGGAGTCTCCTTTTTCTGCTCTCTCACCGAGGCGGTGCTTCTCAGTCTGAACCCGCTCGCGCTACGCTTGCAGGAGAAAAAAGGCAGCTCGGTGTCCGGCCGCTGGTTGAAGCTCAAGAATCAAATCGAGCGGCCTGTTTCTGCGATTCTCATCTTCAACACGCTCGCCAGCACCGGTCTCGCCACGCTCGCTGGAGCCATTTCCACTGAAGTATTCGGTAGCGAATGGCTGTGGCTGTTTTCCGTTATCATCAGCGTGCTCGTACTGTTCGGTGGTGAAATGGCCCCGAAGATCATCGGTGTGCATCATGCGGTACGCCTCGCGCCCAGACTCATCGGCCCGCTTACCTGGATGCTGCGCCTCTGCCATCCGCTGGTGCTGTTGATGGAAAAATTCTGCGAGCGCCTGAAACGCACCACTCATGACGGCCGCACGCAGAGCGACCACATCATGGACATCATCACCCTCGTCGAGAGCGCCCGTGCTGAGCAATTCCTGCACAACCAGGAAGAGATCATCATGATCCATGCCGCCACCCTCAGCGCCCGCCGTGTAAAGACTGCCATGGTGCCGCGTGGAGCGGTGAAAACCTTTCACACCGGCATAAGTCTGACCGACAACGTCCGCGCCCAAGACAGCAAACTCCACCGCAGCTATCCCGTCAGCCCCACAGGCACGCTTGATGGCGTCAGCGGCTACATCCGTGTGCGTGAACTGTTCGTGCAAAACCTGATCGAAAGCCCCGAGAAATCCTGGCAGGATCTCGTTCGCCCGGCATTGCACGTCAGCGGCAATGCCTCCCTAACCCAGCTCCTTGCCTTGTTCCTGGAGCAACATGAAGTTGCTGCTCTCGTTAATGGCCCTGATGGGAGTGTCATCGGCTGGATCACTATGGATGATGTGATGAAAGTGTTGATGGGCGCAAGGGTGTAAAGGGCATCCAGAGTGGACAAAACTTGGGACCATGTGAAATGGCCAGACTTGCAGGAAACATCGACCTGTGTCATGGAGCCGTTGTTATAATAAAATGGTCGGTGAATGATTCTTGGTCAAAGCCTCCCCTCGCCACGACTTCGTGACCACTACCCCTCTTACGGACAGAGTTCATGCCGGAACCGGGCTAACCGCCCTCGGACAATGACCAACGCGCGTGAAGTCGGCTGCTGCGGCCAGCCGACTGAAAAGCCGGACTGCCCTCGCCCTTCACACGTGGGGCACTACTGGGTATCGGACACGACAGGGGCACCTTGGCCGACAACACTGTTGACTCTTGGACCAACTGACGAACTCACAAGACTTGTCGTATCGCTGTTGTCACTGCAACATTCTTAATTTTGCCGCAGTGGACTCCCAGTCACCGAGATGCGCCCGCATGAGCATCTTCCAGAGCTTGCCGTGATTCGGGACGGAGAAATGGAGCAGTTCGTGGACGATGACGTAATCGCCAAGCTTCGTGTCCATGCCGAGCAGCTCATCGTTGAAGCTCAGGGTGCCTGCTGTGGAGCAGGAGGCCCACTTGCGGCGCATCGGGCGGACGTAGATGGCATGAGCCTTTACGTCAAGCTTGGCGGCCCATTCGAGGACGCGTGCCTTGAACTCATCTCGGTCGCGCCAGCACTTCATGGCTTGAAGCTCTTTTGCAGCAGCGTGAACAGCGCATCCACGGTTGCAGTGACTTTGTCGAGGTCGTCTTCTCCGGCGAAGAGGGCAAACGTCACCTGCTTGCGCAGCTCACGCAGTTCGGCCTCGCTGGTTTGCCAGTTGGTATGCTGGGCGAAGGCTTCGCGGACTTTTTGACTAACCTTGTCGGGGTTAGCAATGCCATCATCCGTCAGCTTGCAGAGCACGAAGTAAGTCAACCCATTGAGTCCCTTGGCGGCTTGCTCCTTCTTTCGGTGGTAGTTACGGTCGATCTCTTGTAACAAGTTCTCCAGAGCTTCGGATGTCGTGTGCTGCCGCGATTCGAAAGCTTCCTGCACGGCTCTGGCCCGCTCGGCCATGGCGAGCAGGAAAGGATCATCGCTGTTTTCCTCGGCCTCCTTCTGAATGGCCTTGATCAGGTTGATGACCTTCGTGGCTTTGCCTTCATGCCGCTCCTTTATCGTTTCAATCGTGGAACGGTCGATGACCACATACTCAGCCGTGGGTTCGGCCATGCTGGCTCCAATGTGCTTCTGCACTAGGGCATTGGTCTTCTTCTGGAAGCCTCGGTCCACATAGACGCGGCGGGTATAGGCATTGCGCACCACTTCATAGATGCCGCTGAGTGTGGCGTAGTTCTCGATGAAGGGACGCAGGAAGGAGTCGGGCGAGATGATCTCGTAGAGCATCTCGATCTCCTTGAACTCGCGGAAGAATTCCTTCCGTCGCTCGGGATCGCGGAAGTGCTCGATCAGGTTGTCCACGTCCTTGTCGTTAAAGGACTCGGTGATCAGAGCCAGATAAGCCGGGGCCTTGCTTTCCATCTTGGCTTTGAAGAGGTTCTTCAGCAGGCCGATGTCCTTCACGATGGCGTTGATCTCATCGCTGTCGAAGGCCAGGGCCTTTTCGAGCTTGTCAAAGATGCCGACGAAATCGAGCACAAAGCCGTGCGGCTTCACCATCTCCGCTGCTTCGTTTTCATATGGGCGGTTCACGCGGGCGATGGCTTGTAGCAGCGTGTGGTCACGCATCGGCTTGTCCAGATACATCGCGTAGAGCAGCGGCGCATCGAAGCCGGTGAGCAGCTTCTCGGTCACGATGAGGATCTTCGGATACTCGCCCAGCTTGGTGAAGTTCTTGCGGATGGCCTTCTCGCGCTTTGGGTCCAGGTGCCACTTCTTCAGGTGGGGCGCGTCGTTGTGGTTCCCGGTATAAACGATCTCGGAATACTCGGGCGGCAAAATGGCATCCAGCGCCTCTTTGTAGTAGGCGCAGGCCTCGCGATCCACACCCACGAGGAAGGCCTTGTAGCCCAGCGGCTCCACGTTCTCGCGGTAATGATCCGCCACAAAGCGGGCCACGTGCTTCACGCGTTCGCTGCCCTTGAGGAAGTTCTTCAGGTTCACCGCGCGTTCGAGGATCTTGTTCAGCTCCTCGATGTCCGCGATGCCTTCCGTCTCGGCCAGGGCCAGGAACTCTTTGTCGAGCAGTTCCGTGGGCACCAGCATGTCGTTCGGAGCCAGGTTGTAGTAGAGTGGCAGCGTGGTGCCGTCCTCGATGCTCTCGGCGATGGAATATTTGTGCAGGTAGCCCTTGTCGTCCTCGCAGCCGAAGGTCTTGAAGGTGCCCTTGCCGTAGGCGGTCTTGTCCACGGGTGTGCCAGTGAAGCCGATGAAGGTCGCATTCGGCAGCGCGGCCATGAGGAAGTTGCCCAAATCGCCGCCCGTGGTCCGGTGCGCTTCGTCAATCAGCACATAGATGTTCTTCCGCAGGTTCAGATTCGCGGGCATGTCGCGGAACTTGTGAATCATCGTCACCACCAGCCCGCGATAGTCCTGTCCCTTGGCATCCAGCAGCTTGTTCAACTCCGCGATGCTGTGCGCGTGCTTCACATTCGCCAGGCCCACACTGGCCAGGTTCTTGAGCATCTGATCCTCCAACTCGTTGCGGTCGATCATGAGCAGGATGGTCGGCTTCTCCGCCTCCGGGGCTTTGAAGAGCATCTCTGCCGCCTTGATCATCGTGTAGGTCTTGCCGCTGCCCTGCGTGTTCCAGATCAGTCCACGCGTGCGCACCGGATCGAGCGCCCGCGCCACCACCTTGTCGGCTCCGGCGGTCTGATGCTGACGCAGGATGATCTTTTGCAGTTCCTCGTCCTTCTCCGCGAAGAGAATCCAGTCCTTCAGAAAGCGCAGCACCTGTGGGATGGCGCAGAAGCTCTTCACCTTCTCTTCGAGGCTGCCCAACTCGTCGTGCTTCCAGTTAAACAAATTCCGCCGCACCGTGTTCCACGTCACCCCGTAGCAGAAGCCGATGGCCTCCGTGGCGGTGAAGAGCATCTCCGGCACCATCACCTCCGGCGTCTCGTCGTGGTAACGTCGGATCTGGTCCACCCCCAGCGCGATGCCCTCGTCCTTGCTGGCGTTCTTGCACTCGATCACCAGCACCGGGATGCCATTGATCAGGAAAACCACATCCTCCCGCGTGCCGTGGAGGCCATTGTTGAAATAGAACTCCTCCGTCACCTCATACACGTTGAGTCGCTCGGACGGCGCGCGCTTCAGGTCGGCGTAATCGATCACCATGAGGTCCAGCTCCCGGTTCTCCTCCGCGCAGAAGAACTTGCTCTGATTGCGCAGGATCGTCAGGAAATCACGGTTGCCCTTGATGCTGCACGGCAGCCGCTGCCACTGCCCGATGCTCGCCCCCTCCGGCTCCTGATACAGTGGATTGAAGGCCCGCAGTTGCCCATGCAACAGGTCGCCAAAGTAAAGCGAAGCCCGCCGCGCCCGTTCCTCCGCCGTGGTGGCGTCGGAACTCGACCCTCGTAGCCCGGAGGGCGAAGTGGGTTCAAACCCACGCCGACGTTCCGCTTCCGCCCGCAACACCAGAGTCCAGCCGATTTCCTGCGCGTAGGCAAGGATGCGGGCTTGCACGGTTTTGTGTTCGCTGGGCATGCTCATCGGTTCAAGCTTGGCGCTCCACTTCTTCAATGACGGAGTTCAACAGGCTGCGCTTCAGATGCAGCGTGGACTGTGCGGGCAGTGTGCGCAGCACGGCGAGAATCTCCGGCTTCGTCCGCTGCTTTCTGCGGATGGCTCGCACTAGGATGCCGATGGTGCCGTGAGTGACGATGCCGAGGTTTCCTGCTGCCAGCCGTGCTGCTGTATCATCCGTCAGCAGCAGACCTGGGCGATGTTCCAGGGCCACGCGCAAGGCCTCCCACTCTCCCGTATGCAGACTCAGCACCTGGGCCAGGGCTTCCAGCGCGGGCGGCTCTGGTGCCGTCGGTCGCACACGCCGAAGAGTCACCGCAGAATGCGCGAGGGCGCTGGGCCTGTGTCTCAGCACTTCCATCCAGACCGCCTCTGGCACCAGCACTTCAGAAAAGTCTGCCAGCAGGTCCAGACAGCCCACTTCATCCAGATGGATCAGCGGTCCGGCATCACAGACCACCAGCGGGGTAGGCTGGTCAGTCGTTGCCATGCAACCCCCATTGCACGTCGCTCATCACCATGGACTCCGTCACCCGTGCGGAGTGAGACTCCAGGAAACGCCGCAGGGCATCCGCCAGCAGTTCATTGAAATCGGAGGCCCAGCCGTCTTTGACGAAGGTCAACGCCCGTGCGGTCAACTCTGGCGGCAGTTCTGCTTGGATGGTGGTTTTGGTCATGGATGAGCGTAGCACAGGGTTGGAAAATGAAAATCTCGGTTACCCAGCGTCCAGCAGACCTGTGCGTCGAAGCCTTGGCGAAGAAGCATCTCCTGCGCGTAAGCGAGGATGCGGGCTTGGACGGTTTTGTGTTCGGTTGGCTTGCTCATGCCGCAGTCGTCAGCAGTCGTTGCAGCGCGTCGAGCTTCTCGCGCACCTCGCCGTTCAGTTCAGCCGGCTCGCACAGCGCCACCAGTTCATGCAGATCACCCTTTCTGGCGAGCATCCGCGTCCCGGTTTGCTGAGCCAGACGGCGGAAGAACTCCTCGGCAAACAGGCTCAGCTTCTTGAGCTGGGTTTGCGCCCGCCAGAGCGTTTTGCGCGTTGAGACATCCGCCTTTTGATAGTTGTCGAAGTCTTCCGTGCTGCCGTCGAACACCCTTTGCAGAATCAACTCATCCAGGAGCCGTTGCCGCGTCTGGGTGAACAAATCCTCTCCCGGCATGTGCTTGTCCGCCCATGCCAGCAGCAGATCCGGCGTGATGAAGTAGTTCTCCGGCTCATAGCGTTTCCACACCCGCTGCTCCAGGGCAGCCTGAGTGCCTTCCCGGTGCTGTTTGCCGTCATTGTCACGAATCACCAGGCCACGCAGGTCAGGGATCATGCTGCGCAGCGCATGGTAGTGCTCCGCAGCACTCATGCCATAGCCGCCTTCCACGCGTTCCAGTTCCTCGTCCGTGCTGCGTTCGGGACTAGGGAAGTTGTCCTGAAGGTAATACACATTCAGCCGCGCCCCATCGTCCAGAGCGGCCATCACGGGATGCTCCAGCCTGTCGGCAAAGGCTCGCAGCATGTCCACATCGGTGCTGCCCTCCACATAGAAGACATGGCCCGTTTCGCGTGCCTTCACGTAGTGCTCCGCGCCGAAGTGCTTCAGCGCATTGGTGATGTCCGCCTTCTTCGCCAGATTCTCCGCCTGGCCGCCCAGGATCAGCGTCAGGTTCCGGTCCAGTGCCTCCCGCAGCACCACTTCCGAATGCGTCACCATCACCACCTGGCAGTTATTCTTGTGTGCGATGTCTCGCAGTAGCACATACACCTGCTGCTGGCGCAGGATTTCCAGATGCGCGTCCGGTTCATCAATCAAGAGCACGCTGCCCTTGTGGGAATACAAGTGGGCAAAGATCAGCAGCATCTGCTGAAAGCCACGCCCGGAGAGCGACAGGTCCAGCTCCCCGCCTGCTCCGGTCTGCTCGTAAGCTAGGTCCACCGCTCCGCGCTCGTTCTCGACGGGCGTAGTCAGGTGCACATGGAAGAGCCGCCACATCAGGTCCGTGATCTCAACCCAGTCCGCCGGAGCGTTCTGATGCACCAGCAGGCAGAGGTTGCGCACCACCTCCGCTGTGCTGCCACGGCCCAGATGGAAGTCGATGCGATTGGGCTTGATGACGGCCTCATCCGCCGAAATGCCGGACATAGGATACAACAAAGACACATCCAGCGCCGCCGCGATTCTAAAAACCTCCTCCTTATCGAGCGACTCCGGCGCTGGCTCGCAATACACCAGTTCATCACTCGGATGATGCCGGAAGATCATCGTCACCGGCTCCGGCTGGTCGTTCACATCCACCGCCACCGTGATGCGCAAATCCTTGTTCCCCGCCTTTAGATTGTGCCAGAAATGCCGCGTCTTCGGCACAGGCACAGAGAGGATGCTCAGCCGGTTCAGCGCCTTGCCCTTGCGCTTCTCAGCCTTCGAATTCTCCGACTCCGCCCGCCATGTGCGCAGACCGATGGACCACAGCGCGATGGCTTGCAGCGCGCTCGTCTTTCCGCAGTTGTTCGGGCCGATCAGCACGGCAGGATGATCCAGCTCAATGCGCTGACTCTGGCCGTAGCGCTTGAAGTTTTCGATCTCGACGTAATGCAGCAGTTTCATGTTTCGATAGTGGCAGGCCGGAGTGGAAAAACAATCATTCTGATCCCGTCGCTGCCCCGAGTGGAACAAGCTGATCCACCCGAATCTGCGCCGTCATCAACTGGTGCAGCAGGGTGCGGAAGAGGGCGGTGAGGGTGGCGTGTTTGCGGCGAACGGTTGAGAGTTTTGCATCAATTCCTTCTAAGGCTGCGACAATCTCCTGCTGCTCTTCCATGCTGGGGATGAGCACAGGGAAGGCTTTGAGCTTGGTGGTGTTGATGCACGCCAGATTCGTTGTCTTGTGGGCGACGGAGAGGAAGTAGGCTTTACCGTATTGGCTTTGTGACTGGTGTGCGAAGAACTCAGGCAGGAGGCGTTTGCGGTCCACGCGAACGGCAAAGACGTGGTTCTGATGCACGCAGTCTTTGATCTGTCCCCGCCAGATGAAACCTCGGCCCAGCTTATCGAAGTCTCCTCCTTCGGTGAGGACGATGTCGCCATCGTGCAGAGCGTAGCGTAACAACTCTTTGGCTTGGATCGTGATGGTCTTCATCTCCGTCAGGTTGAGATAGCCAGACTGCACGTTGGCTACTCGGAGATAAGGAGCCTCAATGGTTTCATTGCCTTTGAAGTTTCGGCCTTTGGCAGCGCCGGTTTGCACGACGGCACAGTCGCTCAGCGGCAGCACCTCCCAACTCTCCGGGACGGGGCCGATGTCGGTTGGTTTTTGGGGTTCGTGGCGGAGGCCTTGGGTGAAGAGTTGGTGCAGGAGAGTCTTTTTCAGTTCGGCGGTCAGCGCCAGCAGCCGCTCCTGCTGCTCCATCGCCCGCTGCACCACGCCCAACACCGCCGCGATCTTTTGCTGTTCGGGGAGGGGTGGGATGAGGACAGGGAATGCCTTCAGCTTCGTCGTGTTGATGCACGCAAGGTTCGTGGTCTTGTGAGCCACCGAAAGAAAGTAGGCCTTGCCGTATGAGCTTTGTGCCTGGTAGGCGAAGAACTCAGGAGTCAGTTGATTCCGGTCAACGCGCACAGCGAAGACGTGATTCTGATGCACGCAGGGATCAATCTGGCCATGCCAGACAAACCCACGACCGAGCTTATCAAAGTCACCGCCCTCGGTGAGCAAAACATCTCCATGTTGGAGCTGGAATCGCGGCAGTTCGCTCTTCTTGATTTCGATGGTCTTGATCTCATTCAAATCAAGGTAGCCATCCTGGACATTGGCGACGCGAAGGTAGGGAACTGTGATGGATTCACGCTCAGCAAGTTTGCGACCTTTCGCCACGCCGGTCTGCACGACTGCGCAGTCGCTGAGGAGGACGCTCGGCCAAACGGAGGGCGGGTTTTCCAACCCGTCAGACAACGGACTGGAAAGTCCGTGCTCCTTTGGTTTGGCGCTCATCGGTCACCTCCTTTGTCTCGCCCGTTGCCTCGCGTTGCTCGCCCTTTGGGCAGCCTGCGGCTGGCTGTCTCCGCTTCGCTCCGGCTCAGGGCTCCAGAATCATGGGGACGATCTAACCCAGGGCCTTGCCCTGGGCTGGCATATTGCCGCGTCGTTGGCGCTTCGGAAACGGAGCACGGGTTTTCCAACCCGTGTCTGAGCGGACAGGAATGTCCGCGCTCCTTTGTTCGCGGCGCTTTCATGCGGTGAGCTTGGCGAGGATGTCCTTCAGGACGGCGTCGTTTTTTTTGGCCTCGTCTTCGAGGGCTTCGAGTTCCTCGATGATCTCGACCAGCGGGCGGTATTCATCGGCGGCACCGGTGTGGATGTAGCGGCTGGGGGAGATGTTGTAGTCGTTCTTGGCGATCTCTTCGACGGGGACGATGCGGCTGTATTTGTCCTCCTCGCGCCACGCGATGAAGGTGTCGGCGATGCGGGTGATGGCGTCGTCGGGGATGAAGTTCTTGGGGTCGCCCTTGGTGAACTCGCGGCTGGCGTTGAGCAGGAAGAGTTTTCCCTCGCGGCTCTTCGGCTTGGCCTTGTTCAAGACGATGATGATGCCGGGGGCGGTGGTGTTGTAGAAGAGGTTCTCCGGCAGGTAGATGACGCCCTCGATGAGGTCCTGCTGGATGAACCACTGGCGCACGTCCTTCTCCTTGTTGGAGTTGGCATTGCCAGAGCCACGAGAGGCCGCACCGGTATCGAGCACGACCGCCGCGCGTCCGCTGGGCTTCAGGCTGGCGAGGATGTGCTGCATCCAGCCCCAGTCGGCCTTGGAGCCGGGGAAGCCTGCGCCTTTCGGGAAACGGCCGAGTTCATCGGCGTCGTAGTCGGCTTCCTTGAACTCGGTCTGGTTCCACATGGGATTGGCGACGACGCGGTCAAAGGTGCGGAGCTTCGTGCCTTCGCGCAGCTTGGGATGGCGGAAGGTGTCGCCGATCTCGATCTTGCCCTCCATGTCATGGATGATCATGTTCATGTTCGCCATGGCCCAAGTGGTGGCGGTGAACTCCTGACCGTAGAGCTTGAGCGGGGCGAACTTCTTCTTCCCGGCGGCCTTCATTTTCTCCTCCAACGCGGCTTCGAGCTTGATGATGAGTCCGGCGGAGCCGCAGGTGGGGTCGTAGCCCTCCATGCCGGGCTCGGGGTCCATGATGCGGGCCATGACGATGCCGACCTCGCCGGGCGTGTAGAACTCGCCCGCGCTCTGCCCGCCGCCCTCGGCGAACTTGCGGATGAGATACTCGTAGCTGCGCCCGATGATGTCGCCCTCGACATCGGTGAGGCCGAGCCGCTTGCCACTGATGGCCTCGATGAGATTGGAGAGGCGGAGGTCGTCAATGTCCCGCTGGCCGTGGGTGGTGGCATTGAAGTCGATGCGGTCCACGATGCCCTTCAGCAGCGGATTGGCATCGGCGATGGCCCGCATGTAGGTGGTGACCTCCTGGCCGAGCTTTTCCTGATACTTGTCATCGGCGGGCCGGGTGGCATCGCTGCCGGTGCGGATGACGGACCAGACGGAGTCGTCCGGGTTCTTCGGGACGAGCGGCAGGTAGAAGCGCACCAGCTTCTTGTCCGCCTTCACCAGCTTGAAAGCCTTAGCCCGGCTGCCGACTTCCTTGGCGATGCGGTTGATCTCGTCATCAAAGACATCGCAGAGGCGCTTGGTGAAGACGAGGGGCAGGATGTAGTCCTTGAACTTCGGCGCATCCTTCGCACCCCGGATGGAACAAGCGGCGTCCCAGAGCCAGGATTCGAGGGATTTGGTGGTTTCGGAAGCCATGCGGGAAGCCAACTCATCAATGAGAAGCGACGGACATAACGATGGCAAGAACTGAATGGGCCGGTGACACGTGCCATGCCATCATTTTTCTGATGTAATGCACGCTATTCATTCAGCCGCCGAAGCCAGTCGCTGAATACCCATAGTGCCCGCCCAAAAGGCGCGTTGCCCGGTGTCATTGCCGGGCTAGCACCAACACACGAGGGGTGACTTTCCGTCCGGCGCATCAATTCATGGAGCGGTGGCTCGCCTGGGCGGCACGAGCATGATTTTACCCCTACAGACGGAGACAGGCCCCATGAGGACCTGTCTCCGCAATGAACACACCGCTTTACTTGGCTGGCGGTGGTGTTGGTGTCGGCGAGTTGGAGGCGTCGGAGATATCGAAGCCGAAGTCGCCGAGGGCGTCGGGGTTGTCGCGGTTGAAGCCGAGGAGCACGTCGCGGATGGAGCGCAGGGCTTCGGTGACCGTGGGCATTTCCACGTCGCGGTCGCTGGTGGCTTTCTCGCGCTTGCGGCCAAGGTCATCGCTGAGCTGGTCAGCGGTGTCGGCTCGGGCGAGGGCTGGGGCGATGTGGGTTTCCCACTTCAAGCCTTTGAGTGGGGAATTCGCCGCGAGTTCGTCGTGCTTGGCTTTGACTTTCTTGAGCAGGGCGATCTTGGCTGTGGGATCGCTGGGGATATCGACTCTGACCTTTGGATTTGGCATTGCAGTATCGAGTTTGGGTTGGGGAACTCACCCTCCCAATCCAACTCAGCAAGACTGAGCGGGTCAGAAGGGCGAATTTGTGCCAATTTTGCCAAAAAGGGCCTGTTTTGACAAGATTCGGCTTTGAAAACTGAGGATGCGGCTTCAAATTCTCAGGTTTGATAGTCAGAACCTGGGCTTTTGAAGCTGGAGACTGCGGTCGCAGCTTTCGCGGCTGAGGATTTGGCTTTGCAGGTTGTGGATGGGACTTCGAAGATGGTGGATTCGGCTTCCGATGCAGCGGTTTGGACTTCGGATGCGGCATCTTTGGCTACCGAGGTCGGGGTTGCGGCTTCTCAGGGCGGAGTTCGGGAGTTCAAACCCGTGGACGCGAAGCGGAGGGCGGTGTTTCGAGCTTCCGCACCTGGGGATGCGGAGTCGCAAGCTGAGGTCGTGGCTTCGAAGCCTGATGATTCTGAATCATCAGCGAATGGAGCTGCAGTGTCACCACGGTGCCGCTCCCTTACGAATACGAATCAGCAACCCAAAGCATCAACGCGCCAAGTTAATGAATTTGAGTCGGCCACAAGGCCAGCCTCTCGCGACACGCAAGCAAGAGCCATCCGCGTTTCCAGAGCGAGAGTGTAACACCGGAAAGTGCCCGATGAGAACGGGTGGACGGCAGCAGAGAGGGAAGTGAAGCAACGCGATTTGTTCAAGCTCGATTCCAACGAGAGCGTGAACCCAGCCATGTGAGCCACCTCATCACCCATGATGAATCGACAACCTTTGAAGTGAACAGATGGTGACGGAAGCAATCGACCTCCATACGCGATGGCCGGAAATGACCCTGGAGGAAAAGCCCCGCGTGGCCGAACTGATGGTCAGAACCATCGTGATCGAAGACGGCGAGATCGAATCCAACCTTGTCCAGCTTCCCAGCTATCAAGAAATCACAAAAAGGCAAAATAGGTATCATCCGAGCCTCTTGCAAAACCTTCAAGATGCAAGGTCGCGGAGAGTTTTTTCATCTCACGATGGCGGAGCTTTCATCGCATCGGATCACCCTTGGCTCTGAGTGCTCGGCATTGGCTTTCACGAGTG
>Ga0247843_1001495_pt1 | contig 47096 bp, 36 predicted proteins | sample LaCruzMarch2017__FD_192420 | JGI IMG/M metagenome (GOLD analysis project Ga0247843, IMG submission 192420) | Freshwater microbial communities from meromictic Lake La Cruz, Castile-La Mancha, Spain - LaCruzMarch2017_8m | ecosystem: Environmental > Aquatic > Freshwater > Lake | place: Spain...
ATTCCCTGCTGAAGCGTTTTGGCCTCTGTGCGTCGAGATCCGATGTTTTGAATGATTGTGTTTTAATGATGCTTGATCCTCTCAGGTTAGTTTTCCCGTGTCCGCATTTTCAGCACAGCCCCAAACAAAGCCAGGAGGATCGCTTCTATCTTTCCAGCCAGCACTGGAAAGATCGCACCCCGGAAAACTGGATCAACCTGAGCCGCTCTCACTGGGCCGGAGTCGAGAACCGCAACCACTACCGCCGCGACGCCACACTCGGCGAAGACGCCACCCGCTGCCGCAATCCCAATGCCCTCGCCAACCTCGCCCTTCTGCGCAGCGTCACTCTGCTCCTCCACTCCAGCGACGGATCTCACCAAGAGTGGCTGCCGGGAAAGAAGGAACGCCTCGCCGCTGATCCCTACTCCGCAAAGGCACTCATCTTCCTCCGTTTATGATCCCAAAACAAAAAGCCCTGGTGCTTCTCCGGGTTGTGTTTCAGGCCTCCAGTCCCGAGATATTGGACAGAAACTGCGGGATGGCGAGGCGGAGGCGGCGGAGGGCGGCACGGCCGAGGGGGATCGAGATGGTCGAGCCGTTGAGGAAGACGCGGGCTCCGCGGGACGGGCTGATTTCGAGCGAGTGGATGCGGGTGAGGTTGAGCATTGTCGAGCGGTCCACGCGGAGGAACGGGGGATTCGGAAGGTTGCGTTCGTAGACTCCAAGCGACTGGCAGATCATGAGCGGCGCGGCGTCGGCCACGGTCACGCGCGTGAAGTCTTTGTCCGCCTGCAGGGCGATGATGTCTCCGAGCGGGGCGACCAGGGTTTTTTCCGGAGTTCGCAGGCAGATCCGGTCGGATTTTTCGTAGGGGGTTTGTTCCGATTCGCTGCCATCGAGAGCCGCCTGCAGGCGTCGGATCGCCTGGGCGAGCCGCTTCGGGCGCACCGGCTTGAGCAGGTAGTCCACCGCCTGGACGTCGAATGCCCGGGCCGCATATTCCGAGTAGGCGGTCACGAAGATGACCGGGGGACATTCCTTGAGGGAGGAGAGGAGTTCGAAGCCATCGGCTTCCGGCATCCGCACATCGAGGAAGAGGACATCCGGGCGGATCTCCCGGATTAGGGCCCGGGCGTCTTCCACGCAGTCCGCCTCACCGGCCACTTCGACTTCTGGCCGGGCCGCGAGCAGATCCCGGAGCCCCCGGCGGGCCAGCGGTTCGTCATCAACGAGGATTACGCGGAGCATGGATCTCCCCGGAGTTGAAGCTTCGCCCGCACACGGCCGTGATCTTCGGCCAGCGTGAACTTGTGGCGGCGCGGGTAGTTGAGTTCGAGCCTTCGGCGGAGCGTGTCGAGACCGATTCCGTCCCGCGTTGGATCCGGTTCGTCGAGGGCTCCGGTGTTGTCCACCTCGATGGTCAGCATGTCGCCATCGACGCGGGCCGAGAGGCTCAGTTCCATGGGATGACGCGAGGCCGACAAGCCGTGCTTGATGGCATTCTCCACAAGCGGTTGAAGGAGGAAGCTGGGGACATTCCGGCAACGGGCTTCGTTTGTTGCCTCGAAGCCGACCGACAGGCGTTCGCCGAACCGGGCCTTTTCGATTTCGAGATAGGCCTTCATCGCGTCGAGTTCGTCCGAGAGCGGGCTGATCGCGCGCTTCCGGTGGTCGAGCGAGTAGCGGAGGTAATCCGACAACTCGCGCACCATTTCCGTCGCCGAGTCCGGGTGCGAATGGATTTCTGTCGCGATCCCGTTGAGCGAGTTGAAGAGGAAGTGAGGATCAAGCTGGGCTCGGAGCATTTGGAGTTCCATCCGGTGGGATTCGCGAACCGCCTCTTCGGCAAGGAGGGTCTCGCTTCGGAGATCGATCTCGGCCCTCAGCCAGAAGTAGCCGAAGCTCCACCCCAGAAAAACCGTCCACATCAGAAGCATGCGGAGCACCACGTTTTCCAGGGGAGTAAAATGCGGGGTGTTCCATCCGGTCAGGAACGTGAGCGTCTGCGAAAAGCAGGCCAGGAGGACGGCGGCCAGAAGGCTGAAAAGTGCGATCTGAACGGCCGTCCGGAGATCGAATGTGATGCCGAGGCGCCGGTAAACCGACCGCAGAACAAAGGTCAGAAGGAATGCAGCCGACTCACCGACCGCAGTGAAGAACAAGGCGCGACCGACATCCTGGTGGAACATCCAGCGCACGAAAAAAAAGACCGCCGCCAGAGTGAGCCAAGCCAGAAGGTTCAGCCGCCAGAACGACGCGGCCTTCACGATCCATGGATGCAGGAGCTTCCTGCGACGGGAGATTCCGCTCACAGCCACGCATTGTTGGATGAGATGGTGGCTGGCGTCAAAGGATTGTTCGGGGGCGGGCTAGGCGCATTTTCCGGTGTGATACCAAATGCGCGACGTAATGGGTGAGTTTCACGGCAAGCCGTCCGCGCATTGGTAGGGCGGGTTCGCCGAACCCGCCGTGAAATACAAAGTCGGGCACCTCGGCGAGGCGCCCCTACCGCGCCTCCCGGTCGGGATGGCAAGCCGTCCGTTGATTCCACCCATGTAGGCATCCGAATGGTTTGAGCGGCTCATTCGTCGAGTTTCGGGAGGGATTCGTCGAGTTCGCTTCGACAGGCTGTTGGTCGCGCGAAAGACTGGCCCAAAGAAAACCTGTCATGAAAAGCATCCCCGAACAAAGTCCCGCACAAAATCCAGCAAGCATCCGTTCTGCACTGCACAAACCGCTGTATGTCCGCCGGGTGGCGTCAGGCATTCTGACGGCATTATTGTTTGTCGTCCTGTCGTCCACTGTCCATGCCGCATTCACCGTCACAAATGACTGGGGGAGCGGGTTTCAGGCGGAAGTGACGGTGACGAACACGACCGGCAAGCCGATCTCGGACTGGAGGGTCGATTTCACGATGGCCCCGACGATTTCCTCGATCTGGAATGGCAGTATCCAGTCGAGAACCGGCCAGAAATACACCATTGCTGCGCCGAACTGGAGCAAGGCGGTTCCGGTTGGGGGAAAAGTTTCCTTCGGATTCACCGCCGCGCCGGGGAACTTCAAAACCTTGCCGACGGATCTTGTGATTCGCGATGCCTCGGCGCCTGCACCAACCCCGGCTCCCACAGCCACGCCGACGCCGGCACCCACAGCTACTCCGGCACCGACCGCCACACCGGTGCCAACACCGACTCCCGGAAATCCCAACGTGAACCTCCAGGCGGGGTCCGTGCTGATCACGTTCCGTGTTTCGCAGGACTGGGGGTCCGGATACCAGGGGGACTTCACGATCACGAACAACGGGGCGACCACCATCAACAACTGGACGCTGCAGTTTGACATGGTGCACCGGATCTCCTCGTTCTGGGATTCCACGATTACTTCCGTGACCGGGAACACCTACAAAGCGGTGCCGGTTTCGTGGAATCAGTCGATCCCGCCCGGCGGCAAGGTGGGATTCGGGTTTGTGGCTTCGCCCGGCAACCTGCGCATTCCGCCTGCGAACATCACGTTCAACGGAAATACACCCGTCCCCGTGCCGACGCCCACTGCAACACCGACGCCCGCACCAACCGCCACGCCGACTCCAGCGCCGACCGCGACTCCGACACCCGCTCCCACAGCCACGCCGTCTCCCACGGCCACACCAACGCCAGCACCGAGCCCATCGCCCACCCCGATCGTTTCAGGCAGCCGCCATCTGATCGGGTATTTCCCAAGCTGGTCGGAGGCCTATTTCAACTATGCGGGATGGAGCGGCACGCCGATGACCGATGCCCAGCTTCTCGCCACGAGCAAGCTGGCCCAGGTTAGCACGACTCCCTACACGGACGTGTGCCTGTCCTTCGCCCAGCCGAACTTCACCTGGTCGGGATTGAATGCCAACAGCTGGAGCGGCACCGGCATGAGTTTCTCCGCGACGCCGCAGGATATCGTGCAGGCCATCCGCCTGCTTCACGGAGCGGGGAAAAAGGTCCTTCTCTCGGTCGGTGGTGCCACCTACTCGAATTGGACGGCGCTCGCCTCGGATGCCGGAAAAGCCATGGGAGCTTCCACATCGCCGACAAAGACGGCGCTTGCGCAATTCCTGGTCGATCTGAAGCTCGACGGTCTGGATGTGGATTACGAGATCGACGGTGCGGATGCTGCCAATGTCGCGCAATACGCCAAGGCAACGCAGGCGATGCGCGAGGCCGTCGATGCGGCAAAGTCCATCGACCAGCGCGCCCGTGTCCTCGCTCTCGCCGCATGGTCCACAGGTGCCGACTTCACGGCTCAGGTTCCGAATCCTGCGAATCCGAGCCGGATTTCCTACTGGGGCGGATCGGCCGGACGTGAGCGACTGATGCTCACATCGAAGGTTGCTTCCGGTGCCCATGCGGGCAAGCAGGTCGCCAGCCTGCTGGATATCCTGAGCGTGATGGCCTACGACGCTGGCTGCCAGCATTTCGATCCAGTGGTCGCCTACGATCAATACCGCCAGTTGATGCCAGCCTCGACCTCGGTTTCCCTCGGGCTCGAGATCCCAACGGAAAGCTGGGGCGGAGCGACTCTGGTCGTCAACAACCCGGATGCCACATCTCCCGGAGCATCGATTATCGTGAACGACCAATATGGCAATGTTGTGAACGCGCCGTATTCCGTCCAACGTTCCGGCTCGCATGTCGTGGCCGATAAAACCAATGCCAGCGATGGATTGATGGTTTGGGAAATTCTCAAGACCACGAGCGCGACGAATGCCAATCCAACGACGATTGCCGCGAAGGCTGTCTCGATCTTCGGTAGCACGCCGTCGCCAACGCCAAGTCCGACTGCGACACCCGCCCCCACGGCGACGCCGACGCCGACCGCAACACCTGCTCCCACAGCGACTCCGGCGCCGACCGCCACGCCGACGCCCGCTCCCACAGCGACACCCGCACCAACTGCCACGCCCGTTCCGAGCCCCACCCCGATCACGCCGCCGGGATCGGTCGTAACGAGCGGCCAGTTGAATTTCCACTACTACTATGGTGCCAGTCCGACGACCGCGATGGACTCGATGGTCCTCACCGGTGACACTTATACCGACCTGATCATGTCGAACCTCATCGCAGGGGTCATGCTGGGCCACCTGATCAGCGACTTCACGCCGGGCATCCAGTTCAACAAGGACTACCTCTATGGCTCGATCCTCGGCCAGTTGCTCCAGGAAAACCTGGCGACCCAGTATTACACGAACAGCAGCAACCTGATCGCGCCGTCTCCCAATCAGCAGGCCGTGATGGGAACCGGTCAGGGCGGGCCCTACCAGATCAACAACTATGCGGCCGACATGGTGGCCGGCACGTATCAGCCACAGGGGTTCTCGCTCATCAACTACGTGGCGATCCAGAAGAACATCGGGTTCACGATGGCGAATGCGGGCACGCAATTCAGCCGGCCCACGCCCGCGTCGTTCAACAACAAGTATTTCGGTCCGATGCTCACCGCCTACTTCCACTTCAACGACTATGTCGCGCTCCAATATATCGGCGGCGCAAGCCTCACTGAGCCATGGTCGGCGGACAACAACGGGTGGACGCCGCCGTGGCAGCCCGCATTCGACAATGCCTTGAAGTCATTCAAAAGCCTGCCCGGCAGCCAGCTCGATGTGCTTCTCAACGTCGCCTACAACGCCGGCTTCTACGCCCAGCTATTCGTGACCGACGTGCAGAGCAGCGCCAACTCCACGGCAGCAACGGTGACCTCGTTCAACAGCTTCACCAATGCCTGGGCGGGTGATACCTACCACCAGTATCCGTATCAGGTGCGCGGCTATCTGAACCAGCTCTACAACATCCCCACGCCGGATTCCACGGATCTGAACAAGATCGTGACCCCTGCGAATCATATCGCATTTAACATGGGGATTCTTTCCGGGGTGTTCAGCAATGTGTTCCAGACGCTCGCGTATGTGGACGGCACCGGGAAATCCCGCTTCATCTCCGCTGCACAGGCGACAGCCGCATTCAACTCGGCCCTGGGCTCCGCCGGACTCAGCGCCTCCAGCACGCTCGATCTGAGCAAGGCTGCCGAACGGGCGGTGATCTTCAGCGTCCTCGAGGCGGCGATCGGCAATCTGGAAAAGAATCTCAACTTCTCGTTCAGCGAGGTCACAATGACCCAGCTCTGATTCCAATGATTCGCGCCAAGCCCGCGAAGGAATAGGCAAACCAAAAACGTCTTATGGAGAAGTTTGACAGGATTTTCCGGATTTCATGATCCTGGAAACCGCAGATGAACGCAGATTTTCGCGGATTATGATCTGGAAGCACACAAGTTAAGCAAAAACCACCCCCTTACCCCACAGGTGGAGGCCTCAGGCCTCCACTTCCGTTGAATGTCATTCCATCTGTGTGAATCTTGTTAATCTGCGGTTAAACCTTCTGTGGTATTTTGGATGATCGTGCGGGTTGAGTTGCTGGGGCTGGACAATGTCCCTGCATTCCAATATTGATCCGGATCATGAGTTCCCCAGAACGAGACGCGAGAGACTGGACGCCTGAATCCGCAGCACCGACCGACATTGCCCCGTTGGGGCGTCCGCAGGAGAAGCCGGCGCATGAAAGAACGGGGGCCGAGGATGCGGCGCTCGCTGATTGGGCGGCGATCGAAGCGGATCCGGATTTTATTTCGCTGTTGAAGGCGAAGGCGGCTTTCGTGGCTCCGGCGACGGCGGTTTTTGTGGTGTATTATTTTGCGCTGCCGATCGGTGTCGGCTGGTTTCCGCAGCTGATGGAGACCCGGGTGTGGGGGGAGGTGAACCTGGCGTATGCGTTCGCTTTTTCGCAGTTCCTCATGGCCTGGTTGCTGGCGTTTCTCTACGTCGTGGTGGCGGCGGGATGGGATAAGCGCGCGGCAGCAGTCATTACGAAATTCCAGAACAAGGAGGCCAAATGATCGCAGAAGCACTTGCAGCATCCGGTGACAAGACGGCGCTCTTCATGTTCCTGGCGTTCGTCGCGGCGACCCTTGTCATCACCTATTTCAGCGCGCGGAAGTCGACCGGCGCGAGCGCGTATTTCGCGGCCGGCCGCCGGATCACCGGATGGCAGAACGGCCTCGCGGTCGCGGGCGACTACATGAGCGCGGCCAGCTTTCTCGGGATCGCGGGCATGATCGCGTTCAACGGATACGACGGGTTCATGTATTCGGTCGGTTTTCTGGTCGCGTATCTGACCGTTCTCTTCGTGGTGGCCGAGCCGTTGCGGAACGCGGGGAAATACACGATGGCCGACGTGCTGGCTTATCGCCTGAAGCCGCGCCCGGTCCGGGCGGCGGCGTCGCTGAGCACGCTGACCGTTTCGGTTTTCTACATGATCGCGCAGATGGTCGGGGCCGGAACGCTGGTCCGCCAATTGATCCCGGGCGTGAGCTACGAGGTCGCGGTGATCGGCGTCGGGATCCTGATGGTCGTCTATGTGGTCTTCGGCGGGATGCTGGCGACGACATGGGTCCAGATCATCAAGGCGATCCTCCTGATGAGCGGGAGCGTGTTCCTGAGCTTTCTGGTATTAAAAAGATTCGACTTCGACCTCGGAAAATTCTTTTCCTCACTGACCGCGATCACGTCGACCGGCGCGGATGGCGAGATCGTCACGCGGAATTTCCTGACTCCCGGGCTCCTCTTCAAGAACCCGTGGGACCAGATCTCGCTGGGCATGGCACTCGTCTTCGGCACGGCAGGCCTGCCGCACATCCTGATCCGGTTCTACACCGTTCCCGATGCGAAGACCGCCCGGTCGAGCGTCGTGTGGGCGATGATCATCATCGGGCTTTTCTACATCATGACGACGTTTTTCGGATTCGGGGCGGCGAGCATTCTCACACCGGATTATTTGAAAGCCCACGGCGGCACGAACATGGCCGCCCCCCAGCTTGCCCACGAGCTCGGCGGAGAGATCTTTTTTGCGTTCATCAGCGCAGTCGCTTTCGCCACGATCCTTGCGGTGGTTGCCGGACTCACGATCAGCGCGAGCACGAGCTTCGCACACGACTTCTTCACGAATGTCATCCACCACGGGAAAGAACACAGGCCCGGCGAGGAGGTTCGTGTTGCCCGCATCACGGCATTCGTTGTCGGCGCCGCCGCGATCGGAATCGCGATCCTGCTCGGGCCGACCGTCAACGTTGCGTTCCTTGTCGGCCTGGCCTTCGCGGTCGCCGCGAGCGCGAACCTGCCGGTCATCGTGTTTTCGATCTTCTGGAAGCGCTTCACGACGACCGGAGCTGTGACCGGGCTTCTCGTCGGACTGGTCTCCAGCATTGCCCTGATCCTGGTGAGCCCGGACTTCATGCAGGATGCCTGGTTTCCGTTGAAGAATCCGGCGATCATCAGCATCCCGCTCGGATTTCTCGGGGCTTTTCTCGGGACATTCCTTTCGCGCGAGCCGTCGGCTGAACATCTTTTTGCCGAGCTGAAGGTCAGGGCGAATACCGGGCTTGGCGCCGAAAAAGCCTCCACCCATTGAGTGGCATTTCGCTTCTTGCCGGTTGAAGTCCACCGGCGTCCGGCGTATTGCAGCGCATGGAAAATGCACTGGCACGGGAGAAGTCGCCTTATCTGATCCAGCACAAGGACAACCCGGTGGACTGGCATCCGTGGGGGGAGGTGGCGTTCGAGAAGGCCCGAAGGGAGAACAAGCCGGTATTCCTCTCCATCGGCTATTCCACTTGCCACTGGTGCCATGTGATGGCCCGCGAGTCGTTTGAGAATCCGGAGATCGCCGCGCTGATGAACCGGGGCTTTGTGAATGTGAAGGTGGACCGAGAGGAGCGGCCGGATGTGGACCGGGTTTACATGGCGTTCGTCCAGGCAGCGACAGGGGGAGGGGGGTGGCCGATGAGTGTGTGGCTGACTCCCGACGGACATCCCTTTTTCGGGGGCACATACTTTCCGCCGGAGAGGCGATACGGACGGGCGGGTTTTCCTCAGATTCTTCAACAGATCGAAAATCTCTGGAAGGCCGACCGCGCGAGGATCGAGTCCGAGGCGGGCCGGGTGCTGGCAGAACTCCGCGAGGCGCCGGTTGCCAGTTCAACGGGAGATCTCCTGAATGCAGGATGGCTCCAGGGAGGGTTCAGCGCTTTTGCAAGCGCTTTCGACGCACGGAATGGCGGGTTCGGGGGAGCTCCGAAATTCCCGCGTCCGTCGGTGCTGAATTTCCTGATGCGGGGCGGCGATGAGTCGCGCCAAATGGCGCTCACCACATTGCGCGTGATGTCGGGGGGCGGGATGCGCGACCATCTGGGAGGGGGGTTCCACCGGTATGCCGTCGACACGTTCTGGCACGTCCCGCATTTTGAAAAAATGCTCTACGACCAGGCCCAGATCGTGATCTCCCTCGTCGAGGCATGGCAGATCACAAAGGATCCCGATTTTGCGACGTCCGCGCGCAGCACCCTGGAGTATGTGCTCCGCGACATGACGCATCCTTCGGGGGGATTCTATTCGGCCGAAGACGCTGACAGCCCGGTCGCTTCCGGGAGTCACGAACATGCGGAGGGATCATTTTATGTTTGGACCCGGCATGAGATCGAGGACCTCCTCCCGCCGGAGGAGGCAAGGATTTTCTGCGATTACTACGGCGTGACAGAAGATGGCAACGCGCCCGAGGGAAGCGACCCGCACGGCGAGTTCTCCGGAAAAAACATTCTCATCGCGCGGCAGGAGGGGGCCGAACCCGGATCGCTCGCAGCCTGCCGGCAGACCCTTCTTGCCCGCCGGAATCTGCGCCCCCGCCCGCACCTGGACGACAAGATCCTGACAGCGTGGAACGGCCTGATGATTTCCGCCTTCGCCCGCGCCGGAAGGGCATTTGGTGAGCAGCGGTATTTGGCGGCCGCCTCCCGCGCCGCTGACTTTGTTCTGAAGCAGCTTTTCCGCGACGGCGATCTTTTGCGTTCGTGGAGGGACGGGGCCTCCAGCATTCCCGGATTCGCGGAGGATTATGCATTTTTTATTCAGGGGCTCCTCGACCTTTACGGTGCGGATTTTGAACTGTGCCGGTTGGAAATGGCAATCGAACTGCAGAAGCGCCAGGATGTCCTCTTCCGGGAGGGTGACGGATATTTCAGCAGCAGGGCCGGAGACCCGCTGGTGCCACTGCGCATGAAGGAGGATTACGATGGAGCCGAACCCTCGGCGAATTCGGTCAGCGCGCTGAACCTCTTGCGGCTCTCGCGCCTGACCGGGGAACCGGCTTACGGGGAATCCGCGCGGAAAATTCTCGCGGCACACTCGACCCAGATGGAGCGCCTGCCCACTGCGGTCCCCCAAATGCTCGTGGCCCTCGATCTCGCACTCAGCCTTCCCTCTCAAGCCGTGGTCGCGGGAAATTTGAACGAGGCGGAACCCATCCTGGCTTCGCTTTCGCAAGCATTCCGCCCGCATACGGCAATAATTTTTTTGAATTCGCCTGAGGCAGTCGAATTCTTCGGGAGAGGAAATCCGGCGATTCGGGAAATGAAGCCATCCGACAACGGCCCTTCTCTTTACCTCTGCGAGAATTTTGTCTGCCAGGCCCCGGATTCTTTCGCTGTCACTTGAACCGAAAATATTCTCTGCCCGGGGCGCTCTGCCAAAACCTACCGTCCACAAGGGGTCCCGCAGCCGCAGGATCAGTGCCCGCCGGATTGGGGAGGATACGCCTCGCGCATTCGCAGGCCCGATCGGCTGGCATATTGCACCGGATCTTTCCCTCCGGGAGATGTGTTATCAGGATTGTCGGCCCTATTGCCCTCGCAGATAGCCCTGCCAGGCTAAGGCGGTGGGCTCATCGGGAAGCCAGATGGCTTTCGCCTTGTTTCCCTTGTATCCTGCGTAAGCAGCCACTTCGCAGGTGTCGGGATTTCCCAGCCATCCGCTCAGGAGGCTGATTTTTTTCAGAGATTTCGACGTGCTGGCTGCCGGATGGGAGCCGATATTCGGCAGCTCGCTTTTGAAGATGCTTGCGGAACTCCGGGCCGGCGGAGCAGCAATTCCCAGCCGCTGTTTTACCGTTGTCAGCAAAAATGGAATGATCGCATCCAGACTTTTCCCGATTCCATGTCCCTGGTCCTTCTGAAATGCAACAGTCCACGGAGCCTTGCCCTGCCCCCGCTCTGCGTTTTCCAGCGAGGACTTAACCCAGTCGGGCTTGTCCTTCCCTCCGATGGCAAAGAACATCGGAATCTCCAAGCTCTTCGCGGAAATTTCGCCGCCGGGTCCGCACGTGCCGCTCGAACTGGCGAATGCCGCCACGCGCTCGGGAAAAAAGACGCAGTAGCGGGAGGAGACATTTGAACCGGCCGATACGCCCCAGAACGCGAGCGGAGCTTTTTTGAGTTCCTCCTTTCCTCCCAGCTCACTCAGATGCTCCACGGCGGTGTTGATGCATTTAGCCACCTCCCCCTGAGCATCGCTCTGGTAAAGGTATGGATCTCCGTCAGTGAACTGACAGGCCAGGATGGCGAAGTTGAGGTCGGTCGCAAGTTGCTGCCACAGTGGCTCGTCAGCCTTCCCCCGGCCATCTCCGTGCCGTCCGGGAATCAGGACGAGAACCCCGGAGAGTGGTTTCGTTGTGTCCGGAAACCATCCGCGAAAGGCTGCCGTATTGATCTGGACATCCTTCAAGGGATCCGCCGCCCAATCATGAGTCACCGCCTCAGCCTTGCCGGCGCAAAGAAAGGAGAGCATCGCCGCGAACAAACTCAGACAGAACATTTTCATCGGCCGGGAGGATAATCCAGACCCGATATTGAATGAAAGCCGCAATCCCACCCTTTCAGAACAGAATGGAATTCCGCTCACTTCAGAAACCGCGCTTCATCAAAAATGGCGGTGAGGGAGGGATTCGAACCCTCGGTAGCCTTTTGGACTACGGCGCTTTAGCAAAGCGCTGCTTTCGACCACTCAGCCACCTCACCAACATTGGATGAAATGGAATTTTAATCGTAAAGTCTTGCTCTGGTCAAACGACTTTCCCGGCTGCCTCATTTTTGGAGGGCGGATATTCTTCGGTTGCCGTCGCTTTATGGCAGGGGGCCCATCGACTGGAGGAGGGTTCCGGCAGGTGAGAAGTTCGGGTTGATTTCAAGCGCTTCGCGGGCGGCTTCCCGGGCTGCGGCTTTGTCGCCCTGTCGCAGATGGATTGTGGCTCTGGCGTAGGGATAATCAGCGGATTCCTTGTCGAACTGCGCGGCTTTTTTGAGGGCTTTGATGGCATCCTCAAGGCGTTCTTTCTGGGCGTAGAGAAGGCCAAGGTTATACCACGTCCGCGGCTGGTTGGGATCGATGGCCAAGGTCTTTTGAAATGTTGTTTCCGCGCCGCCGAAGTCGCCCATTTCCGCGAGGAGCAGGGCTTTCATTCCGAGGAGTTCCGTATTCGATGGGGAGGATGCGAGTCCTTCGTCGAGTGTTTGCACAGCCCGGGCGGACTGCTGCGAGGCATTCTGCATCAATGCGAGATCCGCAAAGAGCGGCGGGCTGAACCGGTCCCATGTGATGGCCCTGCGATACCAGGCTTCGGCCTGCTTGAGATCGCGCCGGGCAAAATACCACTGGCCCATGCTGGCGGCACCGGAGGGCTGGTCGGCATTGAACTCCAAGCTCCGGATCAGCTCCTGCTGAACGTTGCTTCCGGTAGGCAGCATGTCCCGGCGCGCCCAGGCCGCACGGAGCCGGACTAGCCGGACCGGATCGTTCAAGAGCCCGGCGATTTCCGTTCGGGCAGCGGCGGGAAGCGGCGCAAGGCCGTCCACCGAGGCGGCCCGGACAATCGGGCTGGGGTCTTTGAGCGCTCGGGTGAGGGCATCCCGGACCTCCGGAAGATCGACCCGGCGCGATGCCAGATTCAGAAGAGCGGCCCGCCACATCGCGATGTCCTCCCTTCCGACCAGGCGGAGCAATTCCGCAGTCAGTTCCGTTCCGGATTCGCCGGAGTTGGCACGGGCAACAGCTCGTGTGCGCTCGCGTTCGGGCCGCTTCATCTTGTCCCCATACCAGCGGTCCGTCCACTCGATCGCCCAATCCACCGATTTGTCGGTGTGGCATTTGTTGCAGGCATTTGGAATGCCGAGCTCCTTTGTCAGGAGGGGATCAGGAATGATGAATCCATGATCCCGTCGCGGGTCGCGCTGCATGTAGGTCGTCCATGTCATGTGGCACTCGACGCACTTGTTGCCGGTGCTTCCCTCAGCGTGGTGACTGTGGGCCGTGGCATCGAGCACGGGCGCGCCCCGCTGGCCGGGTGCTGCGTGGCAGAAAAGGCAATTGGTATTGCTCGCGACCGGCAGTTTGCTTGCACCGGAGTGGGCGTTGTGGCAGTCGAGACAGGTGATGCCCGCGCGTCCGCCCATCTTGCTCATCAGAAACGAGCCGTATTCGAAGTCTTCGTCGAGCACCTGGCCATCTGGATAATACAGCCCCTGCCGGACCGGGAGCGCGAGCCGGTAGTGGTCGTCGTAGCGCGAGCCGGGGACGAAGCCCGGATACATTTCCTCCCTCCGGCTGTGGCATGCGGCGCAGTTGTCCTGCTGGCTGGCCCAGTCGTGGCGGGCGAGGGGAGCCTTGGGATTGCGCAGATGCTCCTCGGTGACCGCGTGGCACTGGAGGCAGGAGACGCCCATTTCATCCCAGCGTGATGCATAGGAATCTGTGGAGATCGCGTAGCCCTTGTCAAAGCCGGTCATGTGGCAGGCCGCGCAATTCGAATTCCAGTTCATCCCGCGCCCCGCCCAGGAGCCCCATTCGCGCGGGTGGCGCCCCTCGGACCCGTAAACATTGAACCAGTCGGCGCGAGCGGGATCCCAGGCCCATTCGGTGACCTGCCAGCGACCGTCGCCGAATGGAACCAGAAACTGCTGCATCGGGGTGTAGGCCAGCACCATGTCGGGGTGGAACGTGCGCACCTCTCCATCGGCGAGCGGGGTCTCGATCGTCGCCTGGTCGGATTTCCAGAACATCCGTGTCTCGATCCCCGCGCTCAGAAGTGTGTGGGAGGGGATGAAGGCCGGCCGGTCCTTTTTCGACGAAAGCAGGCGGTTGGCCTTGGCGTGATGCGACGGCTCCCACTGCGCGAACACCTCCTCGTGACAGGCGCGGCAGGACGCCGAAGTCAGGGCGTTCTGACGGAACCCGTCGCGCAGGGACTGCGATGCGCCGGGGGGCAGGGAAATCCGGCGCATCCGTCCGGCATCCCATTGAAACCAGAAAACCAGGGCTGTAACAACGCTCAGGATTCCGACCACTCCCAAAGCGGCAAGCCATTTTTGCCTACGGATGGCATTCTCACTCATTGCATTCCTCCTCCATGGGCTTGCCGGGCTGCTGGGGATCTGGACTGAATACGGACACTCATTTTATCGCGGCTTGGCGGCTGTAAAAAAAGTTGTGAAGAAGGGTTCCAAGACATCCAAACCTAAACGGATCATGCCGGAAATGCCAAGACATCTCGGGCATCCTGCGGGGGTGGAACAGCCGTGGGGGACTCAGGGAGAACAGGCAGGACATCTGTCCGGAGAAGAGCTCGCAGCGGAGCCAGAGCCGAATTCAGGCGGGCCGCCGCCGCGACGTCCGCGCCACAGTTGTTGCTCAAAGAAGAGATTGATAGCGATGAATTCTACTGCGCAAAAAACCTCCCGATCACATGAAACACCTTGTTGAAGCATTCGTCCACCTGGTTGGCGATCCCTTCCACCGCCGGGAACGGATCTTCATGTTTATACGGGTAAGGAAAATCAAACGTCTGGACGTCGATCGGGATGTCCCGGTTCCTTCCCTTGAGCGTGTTTTCGACTTCGTAGGGGGGGATGACCTCGTCCCCTGCGAGTGCGATGGCGGCGATCCGGCCGCTCATTCTCCGGAACCCTTCCTCGCGGAAATCCGCCATGAATTTGTAGCTCAGCATGCTCCGGAACGCGACTCCGGAATCGTCGAGCAGGTGGGCGAGAAGCTTCGGATCATGCCTGAGGTGGCTCTCCAGGTGTTCGACCACGAACGAGTAGAGCCTCACGTTTGCCTCGCTGTCCAAAATGAATCGGGAAACCGGCGAGATCCGGTTAAAAACCGGCCCCCCGCAGAACATGAAAAGCCGGGTATCCGAGAACAGCCCGCCGGGGTTGCTGAGCAGCAGCACCTCGGATAGAAAGCCGCCGATCGAATATGCCAAAATGTCAACGGTGGGATTTTTCTCAAAAAGGGGATGATCGCCGTTTTTGCACAACTCGATAAAATCCCTCACGTCGTGGAACGTCTGGAGCCCGGACCAGATGAACCGCTGCGGGTTCCCGTGCAGGCGGGTGCTGATCGCGGCGTTCAGAAGCGACGAGTGCAGGACGTTGGGAAACTCTTTTTTTCTTTGCTTGCTGATCGCGTGCATGAGCCGCGGATCGCTCCACGCGGCCGGGGCGCGGTTCATGTGGAATGCGATCGGGAAAAGCACGACGGTTTTTCCGGTGAGTTCCAGGATCTTCGAGGCCCACGGCAGATACTTGTGCCAGTGCTTTTCATTGAACCCGTGGAAGAGCAGGACCATTCCCTTGGATTTGCGAGCGCCGTCGGGCTGGAACACATGGTAGGTGAATGAAAGATTCTCCCCGACCAGCGAATCCGCCACATCCAGCACATCGCCCGCCGGTTCGCCGACCCCATGGCCGTCGGGCAGAAGCGCCGCATGGCGCGAGTGGAAGGAGTGGTTGCGGACACTCATCCCCCCTTCCAGCGGGATACGGTCCCCATCGAGTGAAACCCGGTCTTTGAGGTAATCGTGGAGTTGCAGGTAGTTCATGGTTTCGGCGGAAGCCGCCCGGACAGCTCCCTGAAGCATTCCGGTGCCTCCGGTCCGCAATTATCTCCCTTCCGGCTCATGCAGAACAGCGGAAAATGCGGCCTTGGAAAATCCCGGCTCCGATTCCGATTGTCGCCCGGCGGATGCGTGTGGAATGTTGCGGGCGGATGTTCGCCGCGCTTCTCACCGTCGTTTTGTTCTCCCTCTCGGGTCTGGCCGGCGAGCGGACCGCCCGCTATTGGGGAGGACAGCAGGGGAATTTTCTGCGCCTGATTCTTGCGACGGTCCTGATGTGGGCGGTCACGCTCATGTTTTTCCGGGACTCCCTGCGGCCGGAAACATTCGGATGGCTGTTTTTCAGCGGAGTTGTGGGATTCGGGCTCGGGGATATCGCCCTGTTTCTCGCCTATGTGAGAATCGGTGCGCGGCTGACCATTTTAATGAACCTCTGCACTGCGCCGCTCTGGGGTGCCCTTCTCGAACGAGCCTGGCTCGGGACTACTTTGAACGGGCCTCAGCTTGCGGCCGGTTTTCTCATTCTCGGTGGCGTTTCCGTGGCCCTGCTGTCCCGTCCGCCGGGGACGAGCCACGGATCGCGGGCCGTCGGAATTCTTTGCGGGATAGCTGCGGGCTGCGGTCAGGGAATGGGAGCGGTGATCAGCCGGAAAGCATTCGAGGTCGCCGGTCAGGCGGGTTTTGCCCTCAACGGATTCAGCGCCGCGTCGCAGCGCGTGGCTGGAGGATTTGCCACCGTCCTGGTGGTCATGGTCGTGATCGCCCTGATCGGCAGAACCCATTCGCGGCCTTCGGCAGCCACGACCCGCCCCCGCATGGTCCTCTGGCTCGCCATGACGACCCTCTGCGGTCCGATCCTTGGCGTTTCCTGTTTCCAATGGTCGCTGCTCGATCTGCCGGCAGCGATCACGATGGCCGTCGTCGCCACCACGCCGGTGGCCATGATCCCCTTGACGATGTGGGCGGATGGCGAGTGCCCGAAGCTGCTCTCCATCTCGGGTTCGCTGGTCGCCGTGGCCGGCGTGATTTGGATGGTGCTGATCGAACACTGAGCAATGCCAGCGATCGCCTCTACATTTTCCCCGCCGTTCGCTCTGCGCAACGGCCATATACAGACGATTCTCGGCGCGATTCTCCCGCGCCGGGGTGTCCCGCCGTGCGCGGAGGAACGCCTGGAACTGCCCGACGGGGACTTTGTCGATCTCGATTGGATGCGGTCCGGGCACCGGCGCGCTGCGATTCTCTCCCACGGACTGGAGGGCAACTCGAGGAACAGCGACATCCGCGGGCTGGCCGCCGCGCTGAATGCCTGCGGATGGGATGCGCTCGCATGGAATTTCCGGGGCTGCAGCAGCGAGGAGAACCGGCTTGCGCGATTTTATCACAGCGGAGAGACGCTCGACCTCGCTGCCGTGATCGCGCATGCGGCCAAGCGATATGCCGATCTCGCGCTCGTCGGGTTCAGCCTGGGCGGAAACATGACGCTCAAATACCTCGGGGAAGGTCCCTCGCATCCAGCGATCCGGGCGGCGGTCGCGGTCTCGGTGCCAATCGACCTGGCTTCCAGCGCGCGGGCGCTCGACCGGAGGCGGAGCAACCGGATTTACCTCGGCCGGTTCATGAAGAGCCTCATCTCGAAAGTCGAGGCAAAGGCGATCCGGTTCCCCGCCGAGATCGATCTGTCCGGCATCCGCTCAATCCGGAGCTTTGCGGAATTCGACGACCGCTATACCGCGCGCATCCATGGATTCCGCGATGCGGAGGATTACTGGGCGCAATCCAGCGCCCGCCAATTTCTTCCCGGCATCCGCGTGCCGACGCTTCTCGTCAATGCGCTCGACGACCCCTTCCTCACGCCGGAGTCGTTTCCATTCCCCGAAGCGGAAACAAGTCCGCGCTTGTTTCTCGAGTGCCCCGCAAACGGCGGACACCTTGGCTTCGTGGACGCGCGCGGCTTCTGGATCACCCGCCGCATCCCGGAATTCCTTGCCCAACACCAATCCATTTCCTGACACGCCAAGGCGACCCTCACACATGCTGTCCCCGCCGGGACAGTATGTGTTGATGCCAGCGCTGGAGCCCGGCTGGGAAGAGCGGTTGATTTTATCGATTTTCCTCCGCATGCTGCGCCGATGCTGAATTACATCTGGCTGGGGCTTGTGGTGCTTGCGGTGCTGATGGGCGGGTTCACCGGACACCTGCAGGAGGTGGCCAACGCCGCGTTCGAGGCCTGCAAGACGGCGGTGATGAACATCGCGCTGCCCCTGTCGGGCGTCATGGCGCTCTGGCTCGGCCTCATGAAGCTTGCTGAGAAATCCGGCCTGGTCGAAATCCTGGCCCGCGCTCTGCGACCGGTTCTGAAGTGGCTGTTTCCGGAGGTGCCCGCGACTCACCCAGCCATGGGATCGATGGTGATGAACATCGCAGCGAACATGCTCGGGCTGAGCAACGCGGCCACGCCGCTCGGGCTCCGCGCGATGCAGGATCTCGAGAAATTGAACCCCCGGCCCGGCACGGCGACCAACGCGATGTGCACGTTCCTCGCGATCAATACGAGTTCGGTCCAACTGATCCCCGCGACCACGGTCGCCATCCTTGCGGCGGCGGGCGCGAAGAATCCGACCCAGATCATCGGCACCGCGTTCTTCGCCTCCTGCTGCTCGGTGATCGTCGGCATCACCGCAGTGAAATTTTTTGAGAGTCTCCCGATGTTCGCTCTTCCGCCCGCACCGCCGGTGCCCGCGCAGGAATCAGAGGACCGGGAAGCCGGCACCGCGCCTGAAATGGTCCGGTGGGGATCGTTCGTCCTGCTGGCCTTCGCGGCGGCATTTGTATTCTTCGGCTGGCAGCACTCCGCGATGCCTGAGATGCTCGCGCGCACGCCGTTGGTGCGCTTCGTCGAGTCCGTCTCCTACCTCGCGATTCCGTTTCTCGTCGGCTTTTTTCCCCTCTATGCGGCCCTCTGCCGGGTGAAGGTCTATGAAGAATTTGTCGAGGGGGCCAAGGAGGGGTTCCAGGTGGCAATCCGGATCATCCCCTACCTCGTGGCGATCATCTCGGCGGTGGCCATGTTCCGCGCAGCCGGCGGCATCGACCTCATCACGAGGACCATCGGGCCCGCGCTCGCAGCCGTCTCGTTTCCCTCCGAACTCCTTCCCCTTGCGCTCATGCGGCCGCTCAGCGGAAGCGGAGCAACCGGCCTCTTCGCCGAGCTGGTGAAAAACCAGGGTCCCGACAGCCTGATCGCACAGATGGGCGCGACGATCATGGGCGGAACGGAAACCACATTCTATGTGCTCGCGGTATATTTCGGATCGGTCGCCATCCGCCGCACCCGCCATGCTGTTCCAGCAGGACTCTGCGCGGATCTCGCCGGGGTCACGGCGTCTGTGATCATCTGCAATATGGTTTTTGGCCGCTGACCCGGAAGGCTCGCTTCCGATCCGCAAATTGTCCTGTCCGTTTGCTTGATTTTTCCGGGATCCGCAGACTTCCGACTTGATTCGCGGACGGGCGTTGGGCTTGTCGAACCGGGATTTCGCGGTAAGGTGGCCCGATGGTTTCGGTTGATCCAGCATTGGTTCCGGATGCGTCCGGGCACTTCGGTCCCTACGGGGGGATGTTTGTTCCGGAGACGTTGATGACGGCGCTGCAGGCGCTGGAGCGGGAATACCGGGCGGCTGCGGCAGATCCGGCGTTCCAGCTCGAGCTCACCGGGCTGCTCCGGGATTTTTGCGGGCGTCCCACGCCGTTGTATTTTGCAGAGCGGCTCACCGGAAAGCTGGGCGGGGCGCAAATTTACCTGAAGCGCGAGGATTTGCTCCACACCGGCGCGCACAAGATCAACAACGCGATCGGCCAGATCCTTCTGGCCCGCCGGATGGGAAAAAGCCGGATCATTGCCGAGACGGGCGCCGGCCAGCACGGGGTCGCCACCGCCACGGCAGCTGCCCGGTTTGGTTTCGACTGCGTGATCTACATGGGAGCGGTCGACATGGAACGCCAGGCACTCAATGTCGCGCGCATGAAATTCCTCGGTGCCGAAGTCGTGCCCGTGACGGCCGGCCAGGCCACGCTGAAGGAGGCGATCAACGAGGCGATGCGCGACTGGGTGACAAATGTCCGCACAACCCATTACATTCTGGGCAGCGCGCTGGGATCCCATCCGTATCCGATGATCGTACGGGATTTTCACAAGATCATCGGTGAGGAGACGCGCGAGCAGATCATCGAGCGCACGGGCAGGCTGCCCGACCACCTGATTGCCTGCGTCGGCGGCGGCAGCAACGCGATCGGATTTTTTTATGCGTTTCTCGCCGATGGATCCGTTCTCCTCACGGGGGTTGAGGCGGGAGGGGAGGGGATCATCCGAGGCAGGCACGCTGCGAGGTTCCATGGCGGCAGGCTCGGGGTGCTTCAGGGAACGAAGACGTGGCTGCTCGCCGACGACGACGGGCAGATTGAACTCACCCACTCGGTGTCCGCCGGGCTCGATTATGCCGCGATCGGACCCGAGCACAGCTACTATCGCGACTCGGGACGGATTTCTTACGACTTTGCCACCGATGACGAGGCGCTTGCGGCATTTCGCACGCTGGCCGAGGTCGAGGGAATCATCCCCGCTCTGGAATCCGCGCATGCGATCGCCCATGTGATCAAGATCGCCCCTTCGCTCCCTCCGGATCAGATCCTCATCGCCAACCTTTCCGGCCGCGGAGACAAGGACGTCCACCAGGCCGCGGAGATTCTCCTCTGAGCATCATGGCGGAAGCCAAGCTGATTCCGTTTGAGGCCGCCGAACTCCCCTGCGGGGAGTTGGAGCACGCGATCCGGAAATCCCGGGACTTTCTCCTTTCGCTACAGCGGCCCGACGGACACTGGGAAGGCGAGTTGACCGTCGATGCCACGCTCTGCTGCGACACGATCCTCTACATGCACTGGAGCGGGATGGATGACCCGGCCCTGCAGGAAAAATGCGCCGCCCACATCCGCCGCCGCCAGGCCGGGGACGGAGGCTGGAATATTTTCATCGGCGGGCCATCCGAGATCAACGCTTCGATCAAGGCGTATTTCGCCCTGAAGCTTGCCGGGGATCTGCCGAATGCCCCCTGGATGCGCGAGGCCCGTGCAAACATCCTCCGTCTCGGCGGAATTCCGCAGATGAACACCTACGGACGGCTCTACCTCGCGTTGCTCGGCCAGTTTCCCTGGGAATACGTGCCGACGATCCCGCCGGAAATCTTCCTGCTGCCGGACTGGTTTTTCTTCAATATTTACGAGATGTCGGCCTGGAGCCGGACGATCATAGCGCCGCTCGCGATCCTCAACCATTTCAAACCGACCCGGACGCTCCCTCCCCACCTCCACCTCCACGAGCTCTACCCGGCCGGGCTCGAGAACACCGACCTCTCTCTGAAAAAAGACGGTCGCTTCTGGGCGTGGCGGAACTTTTTCCTGCGCTGCGATGCGGTGCTGAAGCTTTACAACCGGTTTCCATTTCATCCGTTGCGGAGCAGGGCGCTGAGGAAGGCGGAAAAGTGGATGGCCGGCCGGATGGGGGAGGGCAGCGAGGGGCTTTCGGCCATCTTCCCCGCGATGCTCAACGCGATGATGGCCCTGCGCGTGCTCGGGTATGCGGAGGACCACCCGCTGATGAAAAAGGCCTGGCGGGATTTCTCCGGGCTGTTTGTCGAGGATGGCGGTGATTTCCGGATCCAGCCCTGCCTCTCGCCGGTCTGGGACACGGCGATCACAACGATCGCTCTCGGCGAGTCGGGGTTGGAGTCGCGGCACCCTTCGTTGCGGCGGGCCGCAGGCTGGCTGGAACAGCGGGAAATCCGGTTCCGTGGCGACTGGTCGGTCCGCATGCCGGATGTCGAACCGAGCGGTTGGGCGTTCGAGCACGACAACAAATTCTATCCGGACACCGACGACACGATGATGGTGCTGATGGCCTTGACCTTCGTGGAGTCGGAAGATGAGTTTTCCCGGAAAGCCATCTTCGATCGCGCTCTCAACTGGCTCATGAAGTTCCAGTGCCGCGACGGAGGCTGGGCGGCATTTGACAGGGACGTGACCGCCTCGTGGCTCGAGCACGTTCCCTTTGCCGACCACAACGCGATCCTCGATCCGACCTGCAGCGACCTGACCGCCCGTGTTCTGGAATTGCTTGGCAAGCTTGGCCGGGACCCGCGCGATTCCTCTGTCCGCCGGGCAGTGGGCATGCTCCGCCGCACCCAGGAGACCGACGGGTCCTGGTATGGCCGATGGGGAGTGAACTACATCTACGGCACGTGGCAGGCGCTCCGCGGGCTGGCCGCGATCGGGACCAACATGGACGAGGTGTGGATCCGGCGCGGACGCGACTGGCTCGAAAGCTGCCAGAACGACGACGGCGGATGGGGCGAGACCTGCGAAAGCTACAACTTTCCCGCCCTCAAGGGACGAGGCCCGAGCACCGCCAGCCAGACGGCCTGGGCGCTGATGGGGCTCTGCGCCTGCGGCGATATATCCCGGGATTCGATTCAAAGGGGGGTCGAATGGATTGTCCGGGAGCAAAATCCGGATGGTTCATGGACCGAGGATTCCACGACCGGCACCGGATTTCCGTGCGTCTTCTATTTGAAATACGACATGTATCGGAATCACTTTCCCCTCCTCGCCTTGTCCACCTTTCGGCGGATGGCCGGCGGCGTAAGGTGAGGGGCCGCAACCCCCGCTCCCCGGCCGCATTATCCGCCGAGCAGGATGGCTTTCATTTTTTCGAGGAACGTCTCGCGCGAAAACCGGAGGGAGTGCGTCCGGATGGCTTCTCGGTCCCAGGTGGTTTCCTCGCAGCGCTTGACGGCATCCAGAAGGGCCTCCTCGTTGGACTCGGAATAGAGCACCCCGGTTTTCCCCTCCACAACTGTTTCAAGCACCCCCCCCTTTGCAAGTGCCACGACCGGTTTTCCGGCCGCCATCGCCTCAACGGGTGTGATGCCGAAGTCCTCTTCACCAGGTATGATGAGCCCGCGGCAGTTTGAAAAACAGATGTGGATATCGGCGTCGGACGCCCGGCCGCGGAATTCCACTGTGGGCCCGGCCATGGCCTGCAGGGCCTCCTGGTATGGCCCCTCGCCAAGAATGACCAGTCGCCGGCCCGTCCGGGAAAACGCGCGAACCGGCAACTCGATATTTTTGTAGCCGAGCAGGCGGGCGACGACGAGATAGTATCCGTCGTCCCGGTCGGAGACTTCGAACCGCGAGGTTTCGACAGGCGGATGGACGACGATCGAATCCAGTCCGTAAAACCGCTTGATCCGGCCCTGGACATTTTTCGAATTGGCGACGAGGACCTTCATGCAGGCAGCTGCTTCGCGGTCCCATTCGCGGAATTTCGGGAGGATGGCGCGGACCGCGCGGTTGAGGGGGCGCAAGCCGATTTCGTAGTCCAGATAGTTGTCGGTCTGCCAGAGGAAGCGCGTCGTGTTGTGAAGGTAGCAGACCGTGCGGGTGCGGGGGGCGAAGCGGAGGAATTTTGCGAATGTGCTGCAGCTGATCCACGCGACATCGGCATCGATCTCGCCGAATGATCGGAAAGCGAGCGGGTAGAGGAGCGCGTATTTTTTGAAGTGCGTGTGGTGCTGGATGGCCGGGAGGTGCTGCATCCATGTGTGGCGGACATCCGCCTCCTGGAACTCCTTCCAGAGGCTCCTGCTGTCGACGGCGCTGGTATAGATCGGAGCGGCCGGAAATTCGCCATGCATCGTCGCGACGACACGCTCGGCTCCCCCCATTTGAATGAGGTAGTCGTGGGCGAGGACGATTTTCATCTCGGGATCATGTCGTTCAGCGCCCGCCGGGTCTGCTCGATGACGGCGGGCAGCGCATATTGTTTGCGGGCCTCGAGGGATGCAAGCAAACCCTCTTCCCGTCCGCGCGAGGGCGAGTCCAGCACCTTTCGGAGCAAAGAAGCCAGTTCGCCGGCATTTCCCGGCTCGAAAAGCCATCCGGTTCCGCCATCCCGGATGATTTCGGAAGGCCCGCCAGCGCGGCTCGCGATGACCGGCCGTCCGGACATCATTCCCTCGACCACCACGCGGCCGAAGGGTTCGGGTGCGACGGACGTGTGGACGATGACATCTGCCGCCTGCATGAGTTCCGGGATGTCGTCGCGGTGGCCGGGAAAGAATATGCGTCCCTGCAATTCGGCCCCGGAGGCGAGGGACTTGAGTTCGCCGGCATAGGTGCGGTCGTCACCCGTGAACACAGCCTCCCCGACCACCCAGACCACCAGCTCCGGAATCATTGCGGCCGCGCGGAGCAGCACATCCTGGCCTTTCCACCGGGAAATTCTTCCGAAGACGGCAGCCACAGGCCTGTCGCCGGCGTGCATCAAGCGCCTGAGAGAGGCGAGTTCGGCATCCGGCCGGGGAGCAAAACGGGCCGGGTCAAATCCATTCGGAACGACCTGCACGGGGGAGCTTCCTCCCGCTGCGCGAAATGCATCCGCCGTTGCTTGGGAATTTGCAATGACTCCGCAGGCACGGTTCGCCGCAAGCACGATCAGCCGCAGGTTCCATCTGCTGAAATGATCCGGCGTGAGCAGATCGTGGAGGTGGAAAACGACGGGCTTTCCGAAAGCAACCGCGGTGCCGAGGAGGAGGGCCTTGGCCGTGTTCAGGTAGAGAACGTCGCAATGCCGGACCTCCCTCCGCAGCGCGGTCAGGAATCCCGCCAGCTTGGGTGCCATCCTCACATAATCGAGCGGCGAGGCGGACTTGCCGACCGAGGAGAGCCGCGAAGGGATCGGGAGGACTCCGCAGGGGACTCCGCGGCTGCGCAGCATGTCTTCAAACGGACCGGGGGAAAGAAGCAGGCCCCGGGAATTTTCGCCCATGGATTCCGCCACATCCGCGAGGCAGAGTTCTGCGCCGCCCGGCTGCCCGCTCTGGTCGATGAAAAGAATGCGGTTCTTCATGGCGCAGCAACCCCGTCGTAGATTTCAGCAATCCGGCCAGCAATCCGGGACGGGGAAAAGTTTTTTCCGGTATAATCGCGGCATTCCACAGAGGCGGGCAGCAAACCGGGGTTGTCGAGCGCCGAGACGAGGCCTGCCGCGAGGGCGTCAGGCCCAGAAGCCGGCAGCACAAGGTTGGTTGAAAGGCCGCTGACCGCTTCGGGGAGTCCGCCGACCGGAGTGACAAGCACGGGAGTGCCGCAGGCCAGCGACTCCAGGGCCACGAGCCCGAACCCTTCGAGCCGCTGCGATGGGACGATGGAAAAATTTGCCGCGCCGTAATAGGCGGGAAGTTCCGGTTCCGGAATGAACCCCCGGAACTCAATCCGCTTTCCGAGGCCGGTCCGTTCTGCTTCCGCCCGGAAGTCAGCCTCCCGCTCTCCGCTGCCACCGATGATCAAGTCCACATCGGAAAACCGTCCGGCAATTTGGGCAAACCCTTCGATGAGCTCGGATATTCCCATCCGTGAGACCAGCCGCCGGACACAAAAGACCATCCGCCTACCGAGCGGCCGGCCCAGGCGCTCCCGGCAGGCCGCCACCGATCCGGGCGGCCGGAATTTTTCGAGATCAACCGGGCCGGGAACGACCGAGATTTTTTCCGGGGAAATCCCGAACGTGCCGGTGAGGAGATCCCGGAATGCGTTCGAGAGGGTGATGCAGTGCGAAGCCCGCGAATAGATGCGATGTTCCACCCATCTTTTTGCGAAGACCGTCCACATGCCTGCGCCCCCGGCCGCCGCCTCACCGGACCAGGGGCCGTGGAAATGAACGACCAGCGGGCACGCCTTGAGGACGGGCGCCAGAAAGCCCGCATAGAGGGCAAAGTGAGTGACAGCGACTTTGGGTGCCGGTGCCGCCGCGATGCGCCTTCCGAAACTCCGGATGGCCGTCCTCCGTTGAAGCAGCGTTGCCGCCGAAGGTCCCAGGGAAACCCGGTCTTCGCTTATCCCGCCGTCGAATGCGGCTGCCGTGAAGTGCCGCCCGTTCTGTTCCAAGCCGCGCAGCAAATCATGAAAGTATCGGTCTGCTCCTCCCCGGGCCGGATCGAAGTGCATGCCGAGCTGCCAGATCTCCGGTGCCCTCACGGCCGGCCCTCCTTCGCGCCAGCGATGGCGGTGGCCATCCGGCGGGCCACGATCTCCATCGAGACATTTTGCTCCGCCCAGAGACGTCCGCTTTCCGCCATCCCTCCTCGCAGGACCGGGTCGAGAAGAAGTTTCCGGATGCTGTCCGCAAGTGCCCGGGAATTTTTTTCCGGGAAGACAAGGCCTCCCCCGCTGGATCTGATGAGCACGGGGATTTCTCCCGAGTCGGATCCGACAACAGCGGTCCCGCAGGCGAGGGCCTCGATGATGACCCTCCCGAACTGTTCCTTCCAGCCGGGCTGGGTTTCCGACGGCACGACCAGCAGGTCGAATGCGCTCAAGAACTCCGGAGTTTCGTGGTGGGGCACATAGCCGTGAAATGTCGCACGCCCGGAGAGCCCTTGCGCAGCCAGGAGGCTTTCGAATGCACCCTGGAAATCTCCGGTGCCGATGGCATGAAACGTCCAGGGGAGCTCGCGCAGTTCGCCAAGGGCTGTTGCGAGCGTGCGCAGCCCCTTGGGCTCGACAAGCCTCCCCACATATCCGATCACCGGTCCGCCGTCCCGTCCAAGCGCCGGGCTTCCCTCTCGCGGGAAATAGAGAGCCGGATCGAATGGCAGTGGGCAGACCGTGAGCGCCGCACGCGTTTTTTTCAGGCGGAGAATTTCCGCGACCGAATTGCTCACAGGAAATGCGAACGACGACGAGCGGTGGACGAGGTGCTCGATCCATGAGAACGGCGGAGGATACCGCTTCATCAGATTCTGCGCCGAGTAGAACCCGAATGCCGCCGGCCGCCCGCTCATGGCATTGGCGAGACAGACCTGCCCGGTCGCCACCCCATACGGTTCGTGATGCATGTAGATCGCATCGAAATTTCCCTTGTGCAGAAACCCTCTCCAATTGAGGCGGTGTGCGTGGGGGATGATCCTGCCATTGAATACGACGGGAACTTTTTTGACGAGGCCCTCCATCCCCGGCCAGTCCGGCTGGTCGAGTGCATTTCCAAATTCATCCCGCCATCCGGCCGGGACGACCAGTCGCAGATCCCATCCGGTCACGCGCCGGATTTCGGCGAAGAGGGCCTGGTTTGCGGCGGTCGCACACGGGTGGCTGACGACAAGGACTTTCATAGCGCGAGTTGGTAGGCCTCCTCGGTCAGCGTGGCCACGCGGTCCCAAGTGTATTCGCGCTCGACGATCCCGCGTGCTGTCCGGCCCATGTGCTTCCTGGCCCCGGGATCATTGAAAAGTGCACCGAGGCGCACGGCGATATCCGCAGGGGCGCCGGTGATGAAGTCGCCGTTCCTTCCGGGTTGGATGAAATCCTCCGTGCCATTGATCCGCGTCGCGAGGATCGGAAGTCCGCAGGCGGCCGCCTCGATGGTTGCCAGGCTGAACGCCTCGTAGCGGCTCGGGAAAAGGAAGACATCGCACGAGGCGAGCGCAGTCGCGATGTCGCTGCGGAACCCGCCGAAGACAACGCGCGAGGCCGCGCCGGAATCCTCCGCAACCTTCCTGAAGCGCGCTCGGTCCGGGTCGTCTCCCGCGACGAAGAGCCAGCCATTCGGGATCGCCGCCATCGCGAGGATCGCCTGCTCCAGTCCTTTGCGGCCCCATTCTCCGCCGCTGAAAATCGCGACGGGACCGCCGGGGGGGAGCCCGTTGGCGATGAGCCAGGCCGAGCGCTCCTCCGGGCTGATCGGATGGAATACCCGTGTGTCGGCCGCATTGGGAACGATCCTCACGGCGGCATTTCCGATCCTGTAGGTGGAGCGCAGTTCGGACTCCACACCCCGCGAAACCGGCAGAAACACTGGCGGCCTGCGTCCCGGCCGCTCGGTGTAAAGAATCCGTTCAGCCCGGCATGTCGCTTTCAAATACAGCCAGCGGGTGAAGCGTCTCGGCAGCGAGATTTTTTCGGAGGCCCCGACCTCTTTCAGGACCCGCATTTTGACCGGCTGGATGTTCTGGATCGTGACAACATCCGCCCGCAGGGTGTTGCAGCCGATCGAATGCACGATGTCATAGGAATGCCGCGCGAGCAGGCGGTTGGCCGCGACATGATACGACCAGAAGTCGGCCACCTCCGGCCAACCCGGTCCGGGAACCGGATGCCACCGCACCGCGTCGAGGTCGAGGTCCTCGACTTTGCGCGCGTAGAGGTGGACCTCATGGCCGCGCCCGGCAAGAATTTCGGCGACCTCGTTCACCGCGCGCGCGCTGCCGTCGCGGCGGTTGCAGTTGATCATGGCAAAGGCGATGCGCATCGGGGGTTGGTCAGGCGGGATGCGGAACGGCACCCTCCGGGAGGACCTGTTCCGCAGGGCGGCGGGAGGGCAGGCGCGGATTCGCCGCGAAGCCGGTGAATATGAAAAAGACCGCCGAGCTCGGGCCTGCGAGCCAGTCGCCCGCCATCAGGACCACCGCGCCGGTGACGAAAAGCGCCTTGAACATCATCAGCGACTCGCGGCGGATCCCCGCCCGCTCCATCGCCCGCACCCGCGCCCAGACCAGGTAGAACGCGTAAAAGAAGCAGGCCGCGCCCACCCAGCCGAATGAAAAGATGATCGAGAAGTAGCCGTTGTCCCCGATCGCCGCACCGCTCTCGATCGTCCCGGTATTCACCCGCCCGGCAAGCCCGCTCGATCCGAGGCCGGTTCCGAGAGGGTTTTTCATGGCGGTGGTCAGCCCGTATCCCGCAATTCCGATCCGGCCCTGGAACGAGCCGTCCTCCGTGATCGTGGAAAACGTCTGCAGCCGCTTGTTGATTTTATCGGAGGAAAGTTTCCCGAGAAAGTAGTTCGCCCCGAGAGCCCCCACGCACAGCAGCAACACGATGCGGATGGAATTTTTTCCGCCGTTCAAAAGCGGATAGAGAACGGTTGCGAGGACGATCGTGATGATCGATGTCCGCACAAATGTCAGCAGGATGGTGGCAAGGATCAAGGCGACCGAGGCCCACCCGGTGACGTTCCTCCAGCGCGCGGAAATCAGCATCGGGATTACCGCAAACGAAAGAAATCCCGCAAACGGACCGCGCTCGCCCATCGTCGAGAACACGACCATCTCGGTCGATTTCAATTTTCCGAGATACCCCTCGAAGCCGACCGAGCGGACCCAGAAGGCATCCCACGGAGGGATCGTGTAGTATTGATACCATCCGTAGATGCAGGCCACGACGGCCGCCCACCCGATCGATTTGATCCAGCGGTCGAGGATCTTTTCGTTCCCGTGGGCGAGCGCGGCCATGCACATGATCGAGAGCGGCGCGACGTATTCTGCCAGCGCGTAAACCGCCGCGAGCTGGTTGCGCACGATCCCGACCGCGAAGGCTATGGCCAGCGCGACGGTGAAGAGACGCATGATCTTCTGGAACGAGGGAGGAAAGCGCCGGTAGTTCTGGACCACCATCAGGAAGATCAGGCCCGAGATCACGAGCGGGGTCAGGCTTATCGGCGAAAATGCGTTGAACGCCCCCTCCATCCAGTCGACCACCCTCCGGATGCCCCGGTTGAAAACCGTCACCCAGATCACATAGTCGATGATCCAACTCGACTGCTTCGCGTAGAGCACCAGTGCGGGCGTCACAATCAACAGCGCGACAAACCAATCCATCAGCAACCCCTCCCCCGGCGGACGGAAGGCACGACGGATCCGGGCGGATCGCGGAAATTAAAATTCGCGGGCATCGGCACATTTCGAGATACCCTTTCCGGAATCGCGGTGCAATAACTACAGGGGGATGGAAAGGAAACTGGTGATGTTCACGAGCCTGCCGCGGGTCGGCGGCCACTCGACGCTCACGTTCGGGCTCTGCCGGCTCCTCCGCCCGCATTTTTCGAGCGTGGACGTGTGGTGCAAAGTGATGCCGGAGCACGGGCATTCGGAGGCGCTTGCGGAGAAACTTTCCGGGCTCGGATGCCGGGTGCGAATGCTCTCCGGCATCTCGGGCCGGCTTCTCCCGAGCGCACTGGCGCGTTTCGCCCTGGACGGGCTGCTGCATCCCCCGGATGTTTTTTTCACGCTTGCCATGAGAAACCTGTCTCCGGTTCTCGCCGCGCTCTCGCGTTCCCCGTCCCGGATCTACTACCAGATCACGCACGATCTGAAGCCGGAGACGATCCGGATGCTGGATGCCTATACAAAATTTTTCTCCCGGATCGTTTTCATCTGCCCGGCCACATTCGAGGAATTTCCCGGGGCCGCCGCGCGACCGGACAAATTCTCATGGATCCCGCAATCCTCGGAAGTTCCGGTGTTGGATCGCGGGCTCCTGCCTGCCGAGCGGGCTGCAGCACTTGCCGCAGGCAGCCCGCCGTTCCGGGTGGGGCTCATCGGACGGCTGACCGTGGAAAAAGGTGCCGCTGCCGTGCTCGATTTTGCGGACCATGCACAGGTTCCCTGCGAAATTCATGTCGCCGGAAGCGGGCCGCTCGAAGGCGAGTTCCAGAGGCGGGCGCAGGGGCCTGCCGCGCCGGAGCGTCCCCGAATCCTTTTCCACGGCTCGTTCGACCCATCGCGCCGCGAGGAGTTTCTGCGCCGGTTCTTCAACGGAGTGGATTGTCTGATTGTTCCTTCGCAGGATGAATGGGAGACGCTGAGCATGGCGGCTCTCGAGGCTCTTCAACACGGGGTTCCCTCGCTCATCTGCCGGACCGGCGGGCTGAAATCTTTCGCCCATCCCGGCCTTGGACCCGCCCCGGAAAACGTGATCCGTCTTGTTGATCCCCGGCATCTCGAGGCAGCCCTCACCGCGCTGTGTGGGGGCAGGCGTCCCTCTTGGGAACAATGCGGAGCCGCCTGTCTGGCGCACTATGACCGGTGGTTTTCCGATGCCGCCGTGGGGGGGAGTTGGCGGAGCCTGCTCGGGTTCTCCCAGACTGTCACTTCTCGATCATCTTGATGTCGTCAAAATAGATGACCCCGGACCCTGGAGAAAGATTGAACTGGATGGACACAGTCCATGTCAGTGTTCCGTCCTTGCCGTCCAGCGCGGCCGAGGAGAGGTCCTTGTTGCTGAATTTTACCGGAATCTCACCCTTCACTTCCGTCCACCCGCTGCCGGGGTTGAAACGGATCACCTCCGACTTTTTTTCTTCGGCCTTGTTTTCCTTCCTGATGACCGCGTTGCGGTCGCCTCGTTCGAGCTTTGCGGCGCTCAGTTCCTTTTCGGCATTGAGCTGAAATCCGATAGCGGCCTCGGTGACCTTGCTTCCCTTCACCTTCATGGAAAACGCGTAGGTCTTGTTGTTTTTCAGCGGCCTGCTTCCGGTCTGCTTGATTTCAAAGTAGCTCGGCGGAGCGGCGATCAGTTTTTCGGTGACGGGCAGGGGATCCTTGCCGGTCGGGGCCTTCCAGGAGGTGAATGCCGGCGTGAACTGCGCGGGGACCCCCATGATCTTGTTCGGACTCGGGCTGTAGCCGGCCTTCAGGCAGGACTTTCCCTCGACGGGCTTCGCGTCGGGGTCGTCGGCTTCCTTGACGACCGAGACAAAGCCGTAAAAATTCCCGCGGTCGAGGCCGAAATCACATTCCCAGCCGGATGGGGAGTTGAAAGGCAGCGTTCCCGAATCCCCTTTTATTTCGACCGGAGCAGCGAACTTCGGCTCGGTTTTTGTCCCGCTGTTGAGCGACATGGCGATCTTCCCGTTGCTTTTCCCGAAGACGAGATCGAAGAGTCCGTCCCCGTTCATGTCCCCTGCGGCGATCGTCGCGATGCCTCCCACGGAAAGCAACCCGGGGGCGGTGGCAGCCGTGAGAGGGTCCTTCGTGGCCGTTGCTCCGGCCGGTTTCGCGCCGCCCACCGCGATGAACGAATCGAATGGAAGCACAACTCCCGGCTTCCACTGCTTTCCATCGTTTAGATAGATGGCGACCTTGCCGCTCCGCTCGGTGACCAGCAGGTCCATCTGCCCGTCCCCGTTATAGTCCACGACACTGGGAGTCAGTTGCTCCAGACCCATTCCATAGGCCAGGACAGAGGTGTTATTTTCATCGAACACCGGCTTCGAGGCGGCTCCCTGATTGACGAGGAGATGGATGCTGTTGGCAGAATACGATCCCTCCCCGAGGAGCAGGTCGTCCCGGCCGTCCCGGTTCCAATCCCACGTTGCAGGTGCAAAAAGGTTTCCCCACTTTTTCAGGGAATCCTTCATCGTGGGAATGAGGACCTGGGCGAAGTTCGTCGGCTGCTTGAACTCGGGCCGGACACCGGATGCGTTGGGGAGAAGCATGATTTCCCCGAGGTAGTTTCCGATCACCAGATCTTTTTTTCCCGATCGGGCGATGTCGCTCAGGTGAATCCGTTGCCCCTGCCGGGCCGTCTTTGTCTTGACCCCCTGAAGCGTCGGGTCGGCCGGGTCGATGCGGGAAAGAAATATCGAGGCGAGTTCTCCGACGGTGAATTTCGGTTCGGTTTTGGAGCCGGAGTTGAAATAGACCCGGAGGTATCCCAGCACATCCATGGCCGCGATGTCGGGGAGTTGGTCCCCGTTCATGTCCGCAATCGACACCGAGACCGGCATGCTCGTTTCCTGGATCGATCCGCTCGCAGTCAGAACCGGGAGCGCCCCCCGCTCGCCGGCCAGTGCGCCTGTCGTATCCACGCCATCCCACAAATTGTCGCGCCGGAACCCCGTCTCGAAGCCGGGATTTCCCAGCACTGGCTTCGGCGCGGCGGGCGCGGGCGGGGTCTGGGCAAAAGCAGAAAGAAGATGAATAGCAAAAAAGCCTGAGAGGAAAGGCGCAAAGCGAGGCATGTCAGGTATATGAGCAAGGAGCGCGCGGGAATCAAACAATTTCAGACCGATCTCCGCCGGAAGCACATCAATTTTTCCGCCATGCCCGGGAACCGGTCGTTCGGGGTTTGGCGGAAATAGAACATGTTTGCGAGTTATCTGATCGCACTCAGGCAGCCCCCAATCTTTCCGTTTGATGTTTTTTCGTGGATCGCTCAGATTCCCCGGACGCACTCGTAGCTCAATTGGATAGAGCGTTGGCCTCCGAAGCCAAAGGTTGTGGGTTCGACCCCCGCCGGGTGCAGTTTCTCTGGCCGATGCCTTGCTTTATTTTTTCTTTGCCTGTTTCGCGGGAGCAAAAAATCTATTGACGCCAGCAACTCTGCAAATTATGGCATCAGTTGCTATGAAAAAACTGCTCTCCTTAACCGGGGTTATCATGCTGACGGCCGCCGCTGCTTTTGCAGGCGACGGGAAAACATTCAAAGACAAAGTGGTTGTCGAGCCTCCGACCTGCCTGTTCCGCGCTGGCGAACTGCAGCTGGATGCTTTTGCAGCCGGCCTCTTCTACAATGGCGGACGTCCGGCTTGGGGCGGTGGCCTGGGTGTGAACTACTTCTTCACCCAGTTCATCGGTATCGGTGTCGAACAGGACATCGTTGGCCGCAAGAGCGAAGCCGCTGAGTGGGCAACGGTCGGAAACCTCTTCCTCCGCTACCCGATCTGCTCGTGGAACCTCGCTCCTTACGCCATGGTTGGCGGTGGAGCCGCCTACGGCGCTCATCGCAGCGGCCACGGCTTCGGTCATGTCGGCGGCGGTTTGGAATACCGCCTCACCGAGCACATCGGCCTCTTCTCCGACGCCCGCTGGATCTACTCCTCCGAGGAGCCCAAGAGCGGCGTCCTCGGTCGTGCAGGCCTGCGCTACGCGTTCTGATCCAACAACAACTTCAACAAAAAGCCGGACCAGCAATGGTCCGGCTTTTTTATTGTCCTGGTAGGGCGGGATCGCCGAGCCCTCCGACTTCTCTCGACGGACGGCTTGCCATCTGCCATCGCGGGACGGGTCTTTCCTTTTCCCCTCTTCACCATTTCATCTGGATGGCATCAGGATGTCTGCCCTTACATTCCCCCGGAACGGAGGGAACGGAACGCCGCGCCGAGATGGATTGAGACATCGGTGGCATGGAGGGATTCCTGGGAGGCTCCCCGGGAGATGGCAATCTCCGCAGAGCGCCCGCATACCCAGGCTCCCAACATGGCGGCATCGCGCAGACTTTTTCCCTGGGCGATCAGGGCAGCACAAACTCCTGTCAAGACGTCCCCCATTCCGCCACTTGCCATGCCGGGGTGGCCGGTCGTGTTGTATGCTGGGGGATATCCGTCCTGCCCGATCACCGTGCGCGCCCCCTTGAGAAGAAGCGTCACAGGATGCCTTTTCATAAAATCCGTCATCCAGTCGAGACGGCTGCGCCCATTGCAAGGGGAGAGGCGCTCCATTTCCCCCGGATGGGGAGTCAGCAGGCGCGGACCGGCACAGTGTTCCAAAACCGAGGGATCGCGGGCGACGATGTTCAGCGCATCGGCATCTACCACGCACGGGCAGGGCGCACGGCGCAAGACTTCCAACACTTCGCCGGGATGCGCGGGCGATAGCCCCGGCCCGATGGCGATGGAATCCCAACGCTCCGAGAGAATCTCGTCATACGAACCGACCGGACGGACCATGACCTCCGGAATGGCAGCGGGAGCCATCAACGGATAGACATCCGGCTTTACACAAAGCGTCACAAGCCCGGCCCCGCCGAGAACAGCAGCCTGGGAACACAGGCGCGCGGCCCCGGTATAGCCGGGAGAACCTGCAAGGACAGCCACCCGGCCCGCCATTCCCTTGTGGGTGTCAAACTCCCGCGAAGGCGCGAGAAGGCGCAGGATATCTGGAGTCAGCACAAACGGGCTGTTGGCAATTTCAGGGGCTGGAATTTCCTTCAGGACTGCGAGAGCAAGACGCCCGACCGCATTCACGGCGGAATCGGCAACGAGCCCGAGTTTCACGAATCCCATGGCAACCGTCGCATCCGCATAAACACAGGGATCTCCCGGAATTCCGGAATCCGCATCGAGACCGCTCGGAACATCCGCGGCAACAACCCATGCCGACCGGGTTTGACGGAGGCGGTTGATTTCGCGGACCGCGGAAGCGACCGGCTCGCGGGGATTTCCCACAGCCCCGATGCCGAGCAGCCCGTCAAGGATCACCAGGGGAAAATCGTTGCCGCCCCGGCACGGCTCCCCGAGCATTTCCAGGCGGGAGGCGGTCAGCGGGGCGAGAGACGATTCCGGAAGGACGGTCCCGACCCCCCACCCTGCGGCAGCAAGATGTCGCGCTGCAACCAGCACGTCTCCACCGTTGTGACCCTTCCCGGTATAAGCAATACAGCGGCCAGGGAACGGGTGATTCTGGATCACAAAATCCGCCATCTGCTTTCCCGCAGACTCCATGAGAGTGGCCGGGTCGCTGCCCCCTGCGAAAGCAGACTGCTCGGCCTCGATCATCTGGCGGCGGGAGAGAATCATTTCAACAAGGAGAATGCTGCCGGAAGCCGCTTTAGAAAAGGATTTTGATCGCGCGCGGGAACCGTCCGGTGTAGCGTCTCCCGCATGAGAATCTCGCCCGTCCTTGTTCTAGCATCCCTCCTGCTCGCTTCCTGTGCCAGCGGGCCCGAACCGACGCCGATCGTGCTCCAGCGGCTGGCCGCCTCGGAGGTGGACTCCCGCACCTATGCAAAAATTCATGCCGGCCGCGTGCTTGGCTACAACGACATCCAGGGGCTGGTGCAGGACAAGATCCCGGATGCCGCGATCGTTTCTTATCTCAGGAGCACGCATGCTCCCTACCAATTGACCACCGCACAGCTCGAGCGCCTGAGCGACGCCGGCGCAGGTCCGCTTCTTGTCAACTACCTCGGAAAATCCGCCGGCTACTACGAGGCGACCAGGCGCAGCCAGACCGGCGGCGACAAGTGGGACAACCATCCGTATTTCGCCGATCCCTATTTCTGGGGCCCTGCGCCCTTCGATTATGCCTTTCCCGGCGAGTGGTATGACCCGGCAACCGTCGGGATGTGGTTCTGATTCCCTTTGCACGGAGGCCCCGCGCGTGCATGTTCTGGCGATGGACCAATACCGCATCGGCAACGAAAAGCTGATCCGCGTGCTCGACGCCGCAAGCGCCAGGCTGCGCGGGCTCCTGGAAAAGCAGGGCCGCCCCCGGGGCGCCCTCCGCGTGGCAATCATCGGAGGCGGCTGCTCCGGTCTTCAATACAAGATGGATCTGGTGGACGGTCCGGCCAACCGCGACATCCTCGTCGAGTCAAACCAGGTGCGCGTTGTCGTGGATCCGAAAAGCGCGCTTTTTGTCAGCGGCTCCGAACTCGACTTCAGCGATGACCTGCAAAAGGGTGGCTTCAAGGTGACGAACCCGAACGCCGTCGCCCATTGCTCATGCGGCGAGAGCTTTTCGGCGTGACCGATGCTTTTGCCGAGTTCGGAATCGGAAGGCGACCCCTTCCCGATCGCCGGGCTGTTGACTTGCGCTACCATGAGTTGGCTGCGCTCCGGCATCCCGACCGGATCGGCGGTGACCCCCTGCCGCTCACGCGACTCAACGAGGCTCGCAGAATCCTGATCTCCAACCCCGAACGCCTCCTCCACTTGCTCCAGCTGACTTACCCTGATACGCGGACGGCTCCCGCGTTCTCTCCGGATTTCGAAACCTTCGCCCTTGTCGGAAACCTGGAAAATTCCGCCGCCGCCTTCCTGCTGAAATACGAGCAGGCGGATTCCCCGATTGCCAAAGCCCTCTTGCACTCCGACGCCATCGCTCTTGAAAATGCCTTCAAGGAAGCCAGGGAGATAATTGCCAGCCTCTCCGGGATCGCAGTCTCAAAGATTCAAGCGCTTGACTCCCGCTGGCCGGATGTCTCTGCCGGGGAATTGTCACGCGCCGCAGAAGAATCGGCCTTTTTCCAGAAATGGAGCGAAACGCTCCGTAAATCCTCTGCCCGCTTACTCGGGAGGTAGCTGGATCGACTTCCGGAACTCGTTCACATCGGGCGTTGTCCGCAATGCGGAAAGAAGCTTCTGCCGGGCATCCTGCGCGGAAATCCCCGCGTCAACCAGCCGGTTCATCAGTTCCCCGAAAAGCTCCCGCCGCTTGTTCCCGGCTTCCGAAAGATCTCTGCGATCGTGGCAGAATGCCATGATCGTGGTGCCGCATGCGCAATTGCGAAACAACCCGACCTGCTGGCCCTGCTGTCCGATGTCGTATCCCATCAAGCCGCTGCTGTGCTCCAAAGAATAGGTGTCGACCAGATACTCCTCGAAGGATTGATAAACCCGCGCACACTTTGGACAGGTTTTTGGAAACTCCGTATCCCAAATGGCTTTGAGTCCCTGATAAAGCGAACTCGTCGTCATGGGCATCTTTGCATCGGCTTGAGCGGCCACCATATTGGGAAATGAAGCAGAAAAATTTTGGAAGGGAAACACTATTTTCGCAACCAATCGCACAAGATGGAATTCATGTTACATAATCTATTGATAGCAAGACTATTAATAAAACGTTTTAACGTGTGATTTGGATGGGTCAAAGAGAAGAAATTTCGGAGATCCGGGGCAGCTCCCGGTGGTGATGCAAGATATTCCGGCAACACGGACCAGCGGCGAGGCATGAAAGCTGTGGCCGCTGACCGCCAGAACGATGGACGGGGCATGGGTGACAAGGAGCCTGCCAATGGCGGCATTTCCGGAATAGGCCCGGAAAAAAGAGGTTTCGGACCGCGCGGATAGTCGGGGCAGCAGATGCTCAAAAGGGGCTGTATGGGTGACAAACAGAACCGGATCGCCATTTGCAAGCGAAAGCCTCCGGGTCATGGAATCGAGCTGTCTGGCGGCTTCACCGCTCAATCCGGGGATTTTTCCGGCATCGGGATGGACAAGGCCTTTGAAGAATCCATTTTGATAATCCAACGAATCCGGGGAGGCTCCATCCACCACGAATCCGGGATCCCGGAATCCAAAGTCATAGTGGCCGTATCCGCCGCAAACGAAGAGCCTGGGGAGGCGGACATTTTCAAAATCAAGGCAGCGAATCCCATACATCCGGCAGGCGGGCCGCCAGAACCGTTCCCTCACATCGTCAGGGCATTGGCAGGATCCATCGGGGAGCTCCACCCAGTGGTCCTGGTTGCCCAGGCAGATGATGAGATCCGTCCTCTCGCCGGCGGCCCCGCGCAGGGCAGCCATCCATTCCGCCGCACGGTCCGCGACACCGAAATCGCCCGCGACAACCAGCGTGCGCGCTCCCGAGCGGACCAGCGCAGACCGCACCGCGGCAAGGGCCGCGAGGCCGGAATCCGGGGAATCCGCCAGATGCAGGTCGGAAGTCACAAGGATTGTGCCGGAGTTGGAGGAAGACCTGTTTGAAGATTGCCTCCTGCAAAATACCCTGCCGGAAATCAAAGCGATCAGCGTGCCCGCGACTGCTCCGGAAACATCGAGGAACACATCGGTGAAAAGCGCATTGCGCAGTGGAGAAAATAGCTGGACGCCCTCGCTCGCAAAAGCCAGGACGACCGCCGATCCGATCGTCCACAGAGCCAGCCTGCGCGGGGAGGTTTCCAAGGCGGGCTCCAGTCTCAACCCCCGCCAGACCAGTAGCGAGTAGACGAGAAACTGGACCACGTGTGCTGTCTTGCGGGTTCCGTAGTTGATGTCCGTCAGCGTAGCGAGCCCGAGGTCCGGGTTGAACCAGGAGAGAATCGTACGGAGGATGCCGGCCGTATGGTTGTCTGATCCGACACTCGTCGAGGCATACAGAACAACCCCCGCCCAGACCGCAACTGGCAGCCAACGCCTCAGATTCAGAGAAAACTCTTTCAATCGTCTTCTCATGCGTTTAGGATATATATTTGTCAATGTTGTGGATACGGAACCCGCACCGCAACGGGTTGAATCATTTATTTTTGCGGTTTTCCCATGAGAACGCCATTTAAAATGAACTTCTGGAAGTGCACCAAAAGGTGCGCTGTGCTGATTTTGTTTGCCTGCGGGATTCTCACAGGAGGTTGCCAAAGTGGTCCCGGAGGATCCATCCCGGAAATGGGACAAGCCCCGACCGGGGATGTTTACCGTCTCCGCCCGGGCGATGTCGTGCTCCTTGAGGTGTTTCAGGAGCCCTACATGACAACCCGTCAGCGGATTCTTGGCGACGGGACGATTTCCGTGGGCCTCATCGGGCGGGTCGTGGTGGCGGGGCAAACGATCAGCGAATCATCCAGGAAAATCGCGGCCCAGCTCAACGAGAAGCAGCTCGTGAATCCCCAGGTCAACCTTTCCATCGAAGCCTACGCTCCGCGACGTTTCACAGTCTGGGGGCAGGTCCGCTCGCCCGGCGCCTATGTGATCCCGGGGGAGGAGCAGCTCTCGCTCCCGCAGGCGATCGCGATGGCCGGAGGCAATACCGATATCGGAGATGTGAGAAACGTGGTCGTCACCCGCCGCAGCGGAAGTGACACCCAAAAACTCAAGATGAATGCGATGAGCCCGACCGCATCGGATTTTCTCATCCAGGAAGGCGACACCATCTTCGTCAAGGAAACCCTCTTCTAAATGGCAACCCAAGATCCGGAGTCCGGCGATCCTTTTTCCAGCGGGGGAGGAGCGGCGGCATTCGATTTTGCAGGCTTTCTCCGCACCTCCATCAAATTCTGGTGGATCCCGGTGCTGTGTCTTGTGCTGGGCATCGGAGTGGGATTTTTCCTCATGAAGAATGCGGCCCCGGAGTTTGTTGCGAGTTCGGAGATCAAGGTCGAGCGCCGGGCGTCGACATCGGCGATCTCGCTCAGCGGCGGGCCGATCTCCGTCGAGGGGGCAACGTCCACGGAAGACCTCAAGACGATCGAGCGCAGCTTCGTGAACCCGATGGTGATGAAGCGGGTCGTGCAGGAGATCAAATCGGCGGGCCTCGACGGTCTCACGCTGGGGGGCTGGCCGCTTTCGAAGCTCAACGACGACGGCATCGCCGGATACCTCATCCTCTACACGAAGGTGCTGCTGATCCCAGACACTCGGTTGATCCAGGTCTCCTTCACCAACCCGAACGCCACGATGGCCCAGAGGATCTGCAACATGATCGTCGAGCAGGGCATCGAATACGACCGGGACCAGAGGATTTCCGCTGTCGGCGTCAACATCCGCTACCTGAAGGACGAGGTGAAAAAGATGGAGGAAAACCTCCGGACATCGGAAGAGAAGCTGAACTCCTACACGCGCACGCTCCGCAACGTCTCGATCGACAGCGACATGAACATGGTCGCGACCCAGCTCAAGGATCTCAACGCGCGGACCACGGAGGCCAAGGCCGAGCGCCTGCGCATCGAAAGCGACCTCTCCCAGATTGAAAGCTGCCAGAACGATCCCTCAAAGCTTCTGAAGATCGACAGCATCCAGAAGATGCCCTCGATCATCTCGCTCCGGGGACAGATTGCAGAGACCAGCAACAAGATCACCAAGCTTTCCCTCCGCTACCGCGAGGACAACCCCTACATGAGGCAGGCTCATTCCGAACTGGAGGAGCTTCAGGCTGCCCTCCTGTCAGAGGTTCTGGCGGCCCCAAAAAAAATGGAGGTCGCCCTCGCGGGAGCGAAACAGAAGGAGGAGGACCTCCAGCGCGAGCAGTCGCTGCAGGAGGAAAAAGTGATTCAGGTGCGCGACCTCTCCGTGCCCTCGCGGGTCCTGCAGCGGCAGATTGACGCCGACCGCCTCGCCTACGAAGCCGCCCTCAAGCGGCTGAGCGAAGAACTCTCCCAGGCGCGCAGCCAGCCGGTCCTTCTCCAGGTTGTGAACCCGGCCGCCGGAGGCGTTCCCGTCGCATCCAAGGGAATCAAGCTGTTCGGAACCGCGGTGTTCGTCGGGCTTCTCCTCGGCTTCGGCATCATTTTTCTCATCATGCAGCTCGATTCGAGCATCAGATCTTCTGAGGAGGCGGAGCAGGTTCTGGGCCTCTCCGTCCTCAGCGCCGTTCCTGAATATCTCGCGCCGAAGGACCCTCCGGCTGGCTCCGGGTCCGGCTGGCACAACTGCCCTTCTGTCACGGACAAGTTCTCCGCCGCGGCAGAAGGGATCCGCTCGCTCCGGGCCTCGCTGAAGACGCTGGAGGATTCCGAGGCCGGCAATTTTGTCCTGATAACCAGCGCGGTGGATGCTGATGGCAAATCGTTCTGTGCGGTGAACCTCGCTGTCGCAATGGCCCATGCCGGACAGCGCACGCTGCTGGTGGACGCCAACCTGCGGAGGCCGGGAGTCGAAGGTGCGATCTTCGGAAACACCGGCCGCCACGGGCTCTCGAATTACCTGCAAAAGGAATCCGGCCTGCCGAGCCTCATCCACTCCACGCCGGTCGCAAATCTGGACATGGTTCCCGCCGGCACTCCCTGCCTGTTCCCGGCTGAGACACTCACGAGGCAGGGGATTCTGGATTTTCTCAGCGAATCGCGGCCGCTCTACGACCAGATCGTGGTGGACTCCGCCTCCCTGACAACAGTGAGCGACACCCTTTCCTTTGCCCGCCTCTTTCCATTCACCTGCCTTGTCGTGAGGGCAGGCAAGACGCCGAAGACCTCGGCCCGTCGCGCGGTGGAACTGCTGAAGCGTTCGGGCTCCCGGGTCTCCGGGATCGTGCTGAACTTTGCTCCGAAGCCGCTCCACGATCTGGTCCCGGTCTTTGATTCCACAGCCGGGACGGGCCATGCCAAATCCCAGGAGGTCTCGTGTCCCGCCTGCGGACGCTCCTTTCCCTCCCAGGCCGTGCTTCTGGAGCAAACAGCCGAAGCGGAGGAAAGCACGCCCGGACATGTGCGGCGGAAATGCGCCTGTGGCTGCGTTTTCAGCCCGCCGGCTCCCGACCAGCGGGACGAGTCGCCGGACGGTGACAGAAGACGCAGGGTCTTCGGAGAAATTCTCGAACTACTCCTTGCTGCCGGTATGAACCGGGATCAGGCGAGACGGCAGTTGCTTCTCACCCTGAAAGTCTGGCGCAATGAAATTTCCTCCGGCCCCCGGCTGGATTCCTCGGAGGCCGGGCAGGAACGCAACCGCCTCCTCGAAAATCTCATTTCCCACCTGGTCTCTTCCGGACTTTCACCCGCCGCGGCGCGCGAAAAAATCCTGGGCGCCGCCGAGGTTTGGCGCAAGGCGCCCTGAGATGCCGATGCGAATCCGCTCACAACGGACTCTCGGACGGGACGGGATTTTTGCGGCCCTGCTCGCAGCCAGCGCGATCCTGCTGGCACCTCAGGTTTTCGCGCAGCAGAGCTCTACAGCCATTCCTGCTCCGCCTGCGGATGACCGGCCGGCAGGCCCGGTAAATGGATCAGCAGCCCCGGACGGCACCCCGGCATCTCCCAACCTTCTGGACGGGCTGGAGTCGCTCAAGCTGGCGAAGGATCCGGACTTCGGCCCACCGATCGTCGACGCGGATGAAATTTTTTCCGCACGGCCGTATCTGGGAGCACCACAGAGTGCCGGATCGGGTTTGAAAGCGCTGGAACCGGACCTCTCGACGCCGGACCTTACAGCGCCGATGGGGACCCCTGCCATGGAAGCCGCGCCGTTAAACGCCCCAAACGAGCAGCTTCCCTCGCTGCAAATCCCGGACTTGTTCGGGCCGAGCATGACCGGCTCCCCTCTGGAAGCGCTGGCCCAGCCGGGCCCCTCGCTCCGGAACCGGCCGCTGGGCGTTCTCGGCGCGCCATCATTCCTGAAATCCAGGCGCTCGTTCGCGCTCGGGGGCGGCCGCGTGCGCTACGGGATCGCCCTGGATGCCGGGGCCGCCTACAACAACAACGTCTTCGCCGCTCCAACGAACCCGCAGGGAGACATGATTTTCAGCCTCCAGCCCACGATCTATCTGGAGACCGGAAAGAAGGGGACCATGCAGTTCCTCTGGTCACCAAGCTTTCTCCGCTATGCCAAATACAAGCAGTTCGACTCGGTGAACCAGGCGTTCCTTTTCAGCTCCCGCTACCGCTGGACGAAGCTTCGGGTCGGGCTGGACGCGAGCTACCTCGCTCAGAGCGGGCTCTTTCTCAACAGCCAGGGACAGGCGCAGCAAAAGGCGGTCTACGCGCGGATGTTCGCCGGCTACGCGCTCACAAAAAAGACCGAATTGTCCCTGACTTTCGACGGCACCTCCACCAGCTCGAGCCCTGGCGGCATGCAGTTCCAGGGCACGTTCACGGCCGCGGTGGATTACCGGTATTCCCGGAAGACAACATTCGGCACGGCGATCGCCCTCGGGTATTTCACGTCCTCAACCGGCACGACCACATCGGAGTCGTTCCTGCTCCGGCTGCTCTACAACCCGACCTCGAAGCTCATGTTCCGCGGGGAGGGAGGATTCCAGTTCCGCCAGTCCAGCTCGTCAACCGGATCCTCCTCCGCCGTCTCGTCGGTCCTGAACGCGTCGCTGATCTACTCGCCGAGCTCAAAAACCTACGTCTCGCTGCGCTTTTTCCGCAACGTCGACATGGACGCGTTCAATGCGGGGAACCTGCAGGTCACGACGGGCGCGGAGGGCATGGCGTCGTGGAAAATCCTCGACTCGCTGAGCTTCAACGCCGCGCTCGCGGCGGGTCGGGTCGAGAATCTGGCCATGAACGGCACCGATGTCGGCACATACAGCTACGTCCAGGGAAGCCTTGCCCTGAGCTACCTTCTCACCGACGAGGTGAACCTCAACCTTTTCAACAACCTCCAGCAGCGCATCAACGACACGCAGGGTAACAACTACATGAGCAACACCAGCGGCATGTCGCTCGGGATGAGGTTCTGACCCTCTCCACGATGGCATCCGCATCGCCCGGTTGTGCTCTTCTGCAAAAACGCGGTGCCGCGCTTGCGGTGGCGGCTTTGATCGGCCTGGGGATTTGGGTCCGCCTGGATTGGATGGGGCGGAGCTCGCTCTGGTGCGACGAGGCGGAATCCAGCATCAACGCCCTCACGATCCTCGACCGGGGGCTGCCGCTCAATGAATACCTCGGGATTCCGGTTTATGAAAACACCCTGACCGAGGCCTGGGACGGCCATCCGGAATATGAATTCCGCGACAGCAGCTACTCGCCACAGGGGCTCGCCGTCTATCACGGCTGGCTTCCCCTCTACTCCATTGCGGCATCACAGGCCCTCTTCGGCCTCAGGCCGGACCAACCAGAGGAGCCGCCTCGCGTCCTCCACGGGGCCGGTGAAATTGCGTGGCGCACAGTCGCCCCGCGGGCTCCGGCAGTCATCTTCGCCGCGCTCTGCATGCTGCTCACCTTCCTTCTTGCCCGCGATCTCGGCGGAACTGCGGCCGGGTTCGCCGCGCTCACGCTCACGGCGTTCAACGCGCGCACGGTGGAGTTCGGCTATCAGGCCCGCTACTATTCGGCGACCCTGCTGATGACGGTTTTTGCGGCCTGGTGCCTGCTCCGGGTCGTGCGACGCGGCCGGTGGGCAGACTTCCTTTTTCTCGGGTTGGCCGAGGCCCTCCTATTTCACACCCACCAGTTCTCGGCCATGGTCTTTGCTGTTGTTGCAGCGTTCACGGCACCGGTGATCGTTCGACGGAAAAGCTGGTTCCTCAAATCCCTCGCCGGAGGAACGGTGGCTGCAGCTCTCATCCTTCCGTGGATCTGGTTCTCGGGATTTCTCCATACCGCTTCCAGCGTGCCGAAGGCCTACAAGCTGTTCGCTTCCCTGGCCGACTGGTTCGCCTACACCTTCGAGCGTCCGGACCAGCTTGCCCTGCTTGGTCTTCTGGTCACGCTGCTCGTGCTGGGAAAATGGATGCCCGGCTGGATTCCCGGCCGGGTCCGCACCGCGATCAAGTCCCACGGCGCGACCTACGTCCTGCTGCTGGTCTGGATGAGCGCCTGATCGCTGCCAATTTGAAGATGGCGATCTGGAGGAGCCGCGATCTGCTCAGCGCATGTTTGGCGCTTTGTCCCGCCGGATTCGCAGGGAATTGCCACGCGTTGACCCTGAAAAACCTTACCCGGTTGGGACACGGTTTGTTGCCGGCTCTATCGGGCGGGTGGAATGTTGGCTTTCCAAGTTTTGCGATCTCTGATTGCATCAAGGCATGTTTGTTCGGGAAGCAAAAATTGAGAGGCAGACCTCGGAGACGGCGATATCCCTCCGGTGGGTGTTGGACGGGTCCGGGGAGTCGCGTGTTGCATCGGGGATCCCGTTTTTTGACCATATGCTGACGTTATTTGCGAGGCATGGGCTTTTTGGTTTGGAGCTGGACGCGAAGGGGGATCTGGATGTGGATTTTCATCACACGGTGGAGGACACGGGGATTACTATGGGGCAGGCGCTGACGAAGGCGCTTGGAAACAAGGCCGGAATCCGGCGATACGGATTTTCCTATGTGCCAATGGATGAGGCGCTGGTCCGGGTGGTGGTGGACTTGAGCGGGCGACCGTTCCTTGCTTACAACGCCCCGTCGGATGTCGAACCGGTCGGGGGAAATTTTTCCTTCCAACTGGTAGAGGAGTTCTTGCGCGCACTGAGCGTCCACGGGGGGATGAACCTGCATGTCGATATCTTGGCCGGAAAAGATGCGCACCACATGGCGGAGGGGGTTTTCAAGGCTCTGGCTCGGGCGTTGGATATGGCGACCCGGATTGACCCGAGGGTTGAGGGGATCCCGAGTACCAAGGGCATGCTGTGAGCACTCGTTTGATCGGGGTCGTTGACTACGGCAGCGGCAACCTGCGCAGCGTGTGCAAGGCTCTTGAGGCTGCAGGAGCCCGGGCGGAACTGGTTTCGAAACCCCCGGGGCTTGATGGGGTTGATGCGGTGGTGGTTCCCGGTGTCGGAGCCTTCGGCGACTGCGCCTCCAACCTCCGTGCGACCGGGCTTTGGGATCCGCTGAGGGAATGGATCGGAGCCGGCAGGCCGTATCTCGGGATCTGTCTCGGCTACCAACTGCTCTTTGAATCGAGCGAGGAATCTCCCGGAGTTGCCGGGCTTGGCGTGCTTCCCGGCCGGGTGGTGCGGTTTTCCCAAGGCGGGTTGAAAGTTCCCCATATGGGGTGGAACACCTTGGCTGGCCTGCGCGGCCCGCTCTACCAAGGGCTTCCCGGGGAGATTTCGGCATATTTTGTCCACTCGTTTTACCCCGTTCCAGAACAACCCCGGCTCGCCAGCTCCACATGCGAATACGGGGTGCGTTTCGCTGCGAGCATCTCCCGCGGCCCGCTTCATGCCACGCAATTCCATCCGGAAAAAAGCCAGGCTGCCGGCCTGGCTATCCTGCGGGGATTTCTGACAACCTTATGAACCTGCTGCCAGCGATTGACTTGATGGATGGCGAGGTCGTGCGATTGAAGCGCGGCTTGGCCACCGAGAAAACCGTCTACTCCAACGACCCGGTCGGGTTTGCCAGAAAGTGGGAGGACTCCGGGGCCGACTGGCTGCATATCGTCGATCTCGATGCCGCGTTCAGCGGAGAACCGAGGAACCTCGCAGCCATCGAAAAAATATGTGCCGCGGTGAACATCCCGTGCGAACTCGGGGGCGGGATGCGGAATTTTGAAAATGTCACCGCCGCCTTCAGTGCCGGGGTGAGCCGTGTGATCCTTGGAACCAAGGCGTGCGAGTCACCGGATTATATCGCTGAGATGTGCACGGAATTCGGCGGCGAACGGATCGCGGTCGGAATCGACGCCAATCACGGGAAGGTTGCCGTCAAAGGCTGGACGGAGACAACTGCGACTTCGGCTTCCGACCTTGCTCACATCGCACAGGTGGCTGGTGCCGGGACGATCATCTACACCGATATTGCCACGGACGGGATGCTGGAGGGACCGAATTTTCAGGAGCTGGAGAACCTCCTCAAAACCCTTGACTGCAACCTGATTGCCAGCGGCGGAGTTTCGTGTGCGGACGATCTGCGCCGGCTCGCAAAAATGCCCCGCCTGCACGGTGCCATTATCGGCAAGGCTCTCTACGACGGACGCATGACAGGAAATCTGCGCGAGTTGATTAGAGATGGCGCGGAAAGAGGAACCAAAAGGAGCTGACCTGCTCCCACTTGCTTTTGTCGCCAAAGGCTGCCCCGCAGCCAACGTGCCAAAAGTGCCGAAGGCATGGGAGTTAACCTAACTTCCCCCTGATTTTTTTCTAAGTGACTGCAAATCAGTAAAACTACACGAAAATGTAGCAAGTAATATATCAACAATAATCAAAATATCTGTTGACTTTATTCGTTTAAATCTCTATTTACGGTAGCAAGTGTTTGTTCAAGCCGCCAAATCCCGCCGAAACGGCAAAACCTACGTCACCTATCTGGTGCGCGAGTCCTTCCGCACTCCCGATGGGCCGCGATCCCGCACCGTTTGCAACATCTCCAAGCTGCCTGACGACGTGCGTAAACT